>JAEEGL013557510.1_pt1 | contig 36413 bp, 32 predicted proteins | sample 9134231 | NCBI WGS metagenome assembly JAEEGL01 (sample SAMN16246548, study PRJNA631951) | gut metagenome | biome: gut microbiome; feature: rumen; material: fiber-attached | host: Bos | place: Iran: Karaj | collected 2018-10 | reverse complement strand
TTCCTTTTCACAAGGACCACAAATAAATGTAGCATTTTCTATATTATTTATTTTCTTATTATTGTTTGCATTTGTAATAGCATCTTCTACTATTTCAATACCATAAACATGATTAACATTTTTAGCTATATTTAATGTAATTGAACCAATTCCACAATATGCATCTATTACATTCATATTTTTATTTAGATTTGCCATTCTAAATGCTTCAGAATATAGCTTTTCACATTGATTGTGATTAACCTGTAAAAATGATGCTGGATAGACCTCAAATGTTAAACCTAATATATTTTCATTTATTGCCTTATTTCCATATAATAAGTAATATTCATCTGATAAAACAACATTAGTATTTTTAGAATTAATATTTAAATAAATAGATTTAATTTCTTTAAATTCTTCAGTAAGCATTTCAACAAGTCTTGAAAAATCTATCTTTTTAGTAGCTACTAAAACAATCATAAATTCATTTTTATAATTGTTTCTAATCATTACCTCTCTAAAAATACCACTATTTGTTTTTTCATCATATATTGAAACGTTAAATAAGACTAAATATCTTTTAATTAAATATAAAATATCTGATACCTTAGGATTTGCTAAAGAATCATTTTTAGTTTCAACTATATCATGTGATTTTTGGCTATAATAGCCATAAACTACATCACCATTACGCATTTGAAATGGCATCATAGTCTTATTTCTATAATTATATTGATTATCAGATGAAATAATATTATTAAATTTATAATTTGAAGATTTAATAGTATTTTTAACCTTATTTTCTTTTATCTTTAATTCAGTTTCATAATCGACAAATATTAAATCTGCCTCACCAGCTAAATTATTAATTTCATCTAAAGACATAATTCTATGTGGTGATGCTTTTAATACTTTAATTGCTTTAGCAAAACAATACTTTTTATGGATATTAGTAATTTTAATAATTACCTCTTCACCCTCTAGTGCGTATTCTACAAATACGACTCTACCTTCAATATGGCAAACTCCATATCCATTAACATCAAATGATTCAATTATGACTTTATATTCATCATCTAATTTCATAATTACCTTTCTGATTTCAATTCAAAGATTGCATCTCTTATTTGAGCTGCAGCCTCGAAATTTAAATCCTTCGCATAAGCTCTCATTTCTTCTTCTAGCTCTGCGATTAGGAACATCTTTTCTTCCTTAGTCATCTTCTTATTATATTCTTTAGTTAATCTCTTATCATCAACAACCTTTTGAGTAATTGATTCAGGAATAGCCTTAACGATAGTCTTTGGAACAATATTATGAACTCTATTATATTCCTCTTGAATTTCTCTTCTACGCTTTGTTTCAGAAATTGCTTCTTCCATAGATGGAGAAATTGTATCAGCATACATTATAACCTTACCGTTTGCATTTCTTGCGGCTCTACCGATAGTTTGGATTAAGCTTCTTGTACTTCTTAGGAAGCCTTGCTTATCAGCATCTAAAATACATACTAAAGATACCTCAGGTAAATCTAGACCTTCTCTAAGTAGATTAATACCTACTAAGCAATCATATTTACCTAATCTTAAATCCTTTAATATTTCTAATCTTTCTAACGCTTTTATTTCTGAATGTAGATAAGCTACCTTTAATCCTAAATTCTTTAAATAAGCAGTTAAATCCTCACTCATTTTAATAGTTAGGGTTGTAACAAGGACTCTTTCTTTCTTCTCAATTCTTTTAATTATTTCAGAATATACATCATCAACCTGACCCTCAGTTTTTCTAACCTCAATAATTGGATCAAGTAGTCCAGTAGGTCTAATGATTTGTTCAATAATTGGACAGGTCTTTTCATAATCACCTGGAGTTGCTGAAACAAATAAAGCCTTATCTATTTTAGAATCAAATTCTTCATATCTTAAAGGTCTATTATCTAAGGCTGAAGGTAATCTAAATCCATAATTAACTAAAGTTTCTTTTCTTGATCTATCACCATTATACATACCTTTTACTTGAGGTAAAGTAACATGTGATTCGTCAACAATTAATAAAAAGTCCTTATCAAAAAAATCTATTAGAGTAGCTGGCGTTTCTCCAGCTTCTCTTAAAGATAAATGTCTAGAATAATTTTCAACACCAGAGCAAGTTCCAGTTTGTTCTAACATTTCAACATCATATTTTGTTCTTTGGGTGATACGTTCTTGCTCAAGAGGCTTTCCTTCCTTCGCAAAATTTGTTGCTACAACAGCTAATTCCTCTTTAATTCTTCTTATAGCCTCAGCAAGCTTAGTTTGATTAGTTACGAAAAATGTTGCGGCAAAAACATTTGCAAAGCTTAAATCAGCAATAGCCTTACCAGTTGTTACATCAAAGCTTCTAATACGTTCAACCTCATCATCAAAAAACTCAATTCTAATACCTTTAGCGTGTTCAGATGCTGGTATTATTTCAAGTACATCACCTTTAACTCTAAATGAACCTCTTTTAAAATCTATATCATTTCTTTCAAACTGCATTTCAACAAGTCTTTTATATAGATTCTTTCTATCATAATTTTCGCCAACTCTTATGTTTAGCATTGCATTTTTATAATCCAAAGGATCACCAATACCATATATACAAGAAACAGATGCTACAACGATTACATCCTTATAATCTATTAAGGCAGCTGTTGCGCTATGACGTAACTCATCTATTTCTTCATTTATAGATGAATCCTTTTCAATATATGTATCACTAGATACAACGTAAGCCTCTGGCTGATAATAATCATAATATGAAATGAAATATTCAACATGATTTTTGGGGAACAATGCCTTTATCTCATTATATAATTGACCAGCTAATGTTTTATTATGAGCCAAAATTAAAGTAGGCTTATTTAGCTTAGCTATAACATTAGCCATAGTAAAGGTTTTACCTGTACCTGTAGCACCAAGTAATGTTTGACGCTTAATTCCGTTATTAAAATTATTAACTATTTTTTCTATAGCCTCTGGCTGATCACCAGTTGGACTATAGACAGATTCTAATTCAAACATTGCCTGCCTCCTTTAGAAACAAAAAGGTTCTTTATGAACCTCTTAGTGATAAAATTCGTTATATTTACTATCTTTTTCAGATAGAATTGATTCACAAACATTTTCTAAATGGTCACCCATTCTTTCAATATTTGATAATATTTCAACATAGTGCTCAGTATTATTGAATGAGCATACACCAGCATTAACTCTATGAACATGACGCTCATGGAATATTTCTTCTAATCTATCGATTTCATCTTCGATATTTGATGCTGCCTTAGCATCCTCTACTGAGTTCTTTTCTAATGCCTTTAATGTATGATCCATCATACTAATGATTGCTTCATACATTTGAGTTAAATCCTGAACTCCATCATCTGATAAATGAAGCTCCTTTTCAAATCTATCATAGAAGAATTCCATTAGGTTTGTACAATGGTCTCCAACACGCTCTAAGTCCTTAATTTGATCTAGATATTTAGATAGATATGATGATGTTTCCTTATTGATAAAAGCAACAGTTAATTTAATTAGATAATCATGAATTCTCTTATCTAATGAATTTATTGTTTTTTCTAATTCATCACCCTTTGAGATTAATGAATCATCTCTTTCAAAGGAATACTTATATGCTAAATTAAGATAATCTCTAACGCATATAGCCATATAATTAACAGCAGTCTTAACAAATTCAAAAGCAAGTGATGGTGATTTTTTAATCAATGAATAATCAAGTAGCTTCTCTTGAATTGTAATACCACTATCATCACCCTTAACAATCTTATTACATACAAATGTTAATGGCTTTATTAATAACAAGAATATAAATGAATTTACTAAATTAAATGCTAAATGGGCTATCGCGATAATCATTGGATTATCCTGCCAACCTAATAAATTATTAAACCAATTCATTATAGGATAGAATGCCCACCTATAGCATATGCCAAAGCATACTACACCAAAGATTTTAATTAAGATATTTGCGTAAGCAACCTTCTTTGCTGAAGATGACGCACCAATAGATGCTAAAAGAGCAGTTATACATGTACCTATATTTGCACCAAGCATCAATGCTAATGCTCCGAATAGATTAATTGTACCAGCACCAAACATGCTTTGAACAATACCTATTGTTGCTGAAGATGATTGAACTACAAAAGTAAATAATGTAGATACAACAATACCTAAAATAGGAATATCTTCTAGCACCTTAAACATATTACTAATACCTTCTCTATAAGGAGAGCCTTCAGCTATAAAATGCTTAAAGCTGTTATCGATAAATGCTAAGCCTAAAAATATAAAGCCAAAACCTAATATTACTGATCCTAGCTGATTAACCTTATTATTCTTAAAGAAGAATGTCATGCCAGCACCTATAATAACAAGTATTACTGACACAACTGGCATAATCTTAAATTGAGAGAATGCAGCCATAATAATTGTTAAAATAGTACCACCAATATTAGCACCTAGTAAAACACCAATGGATTGACCAAAGCTCATAAGACCAGCACCTACTAGTGACACTGCAAGGGCAGATGTACCAGATGCTGATTGGGTTAGCATGGTTGTGGCAAAACCAACAGCCATACCCTTTATAGGTGTATTAGTACTTTTTTCAATAATAACCTTCATTTTGTCGCCAGCGATAGCCTTTAATGACTTTCCCATTTTTCCTATACCATATAGGAAAATGCCCAAGCCACATAATATATATAAAACTGCTACTAAATCACTGTCGAATACAAAATTAACACTTAATATATTCATATATATTAGTACTCCTTTTAATCCATTACTATTTTATAATATATAAAATAATAATACAACATAATAAAAAAAAGAAAACATTTTCTATAATGTCTTCTTCATCCATTCATCTTCTTTAAAGCCTATTAACGCAAAATCATCACCAATTAAAATAGGTCTTTTTACAAGCATACCATTTGATGCTAAAAGCTTTAACATTTCATCATCTGTCATATTAGCAAGCTTTTTAGATAATTCATATTCTCGATATAATAATCCTGATGTATTAAACATTTTATTAAAGCTAACATTAGCTTTATTTTTTATTTCTTTTAATATAGATTCATCTGGATTATTTTCTTTAATATCAATTAATTCATATTTGATATTATTATCATTTAAAAATTTTAATGTTTTTTTACATGTTGAGCATTTTTCATAACAATAAACTTTATAAGACACCTGATGCCTCCTTAGCTAATTTATCTACCATTTCATTATAATGATTATTAGAATGTCCCTTTACCTTATGAAATATAACTTCTATTTTACCATTCATATTATCAGCAAATTCTTGATATTTTAAGGCTATTTTAGTATTAGCCTTCCATCTTTTAGTATACCAAGCCTCAATACCTTCATAATCATAAAAAATATGAAGCCTATCTATAGATTTTTTTAATGCATAATTAATTATATAGGCAACGCCTTTTATTTCACCAGCCACATTTCTAAAGCTTGAATATTCATCTTCTTCATATCCTTTAGAAAAATGATATTCCTTATTATCAATAATAAGTACTACTCCAAAGCCATATGAATTATTTTTTTCATTATATGATCCATCAACATAGGCCTTTGGTTCACTAACACCATCTAAGTATACTCTATCCTCCAAAAAAGCTTCTGCCTCTTCCTTAGTTGAAAAAGATTTATGTTTTGGATTAACTAGGCTCTTCATTTTTTCTTTAGCCTCATCCCAGCTTTCAAATATAAATTTTTCATTATCAGTTTTTATAGCATAATATTTCATGATAACTCTTTCAACACCTTTAAACAGACATCAGCAGATAAATTCGACATTTTTTGTTCAAATGTCATGTAATCACTTTCTTGATTTGGGCTTGTTACATCATCTGAAATAAATCTTAATATAACAAAATCTACTCCAAGTTTTATACATGTATGAGCTATAGCTGCCCCTTCCATTTCAAATGCTGAAGGCTTAGTTGAATCAAAGCCTAAAATAGAATCAGTACTTGTTACAAATTTATCTCCTGAATATATTTTTGCTTCAACAAAATTTAGTTTTAAGTCACTTAAAACCTTTTTAATCATTAATCTATATTCTGGTGATGGAAAAAATTCATAAGGCATACCTGGCATTTGACCAAGCTTATAACCAAAGCCTGAGGCATCAACATCATTATAAGAGATTACATCTGTTAATACTATAGTTTCGCAAGGAATCTTATAGCCACCTGCAATACCTGTATTTAAGATAAAATCAACCTCAAATTCTCTTACCATTAATGTTGTAAGTATGGCAGCATTAACCTTACCTACACCACTTTTAGCTAAGATAACCTCATTATTATTTATATTACCAATATAAAAATCAAAGCCTAAAATATTAACATGCTCCTCATTTATATTTTCTCTTAATAAAGAAACCTCATTATCCATTGCCCCAATAATACCAATTCTCATATAATCACCTAAATTCTTTTTGATATTGTTACTACTATTCTACCACTTTTTGTATTTCCACCAATATTAGATATTTTAAATCTGCCTTTTTTTCTAACACTTATTTGTTCATCAATTTTTATTTCCTTACTATGATTTAAGCATAAGACATGATTAATAAAAACTAAGCCATTTATTATTAAATCATGTGATTCCTTTCTAGATAAATTATAGGCTGCAGAAATGACATTATCTAGTCTAAGTGAGCTAATAAAGCTTTCTTTGTTATCATATCTAATAACATTTTCAACCTCATAATCTATTTTTTCTAAATTAACAGGTGCATTACCTATATAATTTAGATTATCCTTAATATAATCACTAATTTCTTCTGTACAAGCAAAATAAATATCATCATTAATTACAATATCACCTATACATTCTCTTTTGATGCCTAAATTCATTAAGGAGCCTAATACATTTCTATGACCAATTTCATAATATTTTTTATTGTAAATGATTTTAAAAACTACTATTTTAAAATCTTCTTTTTCCACATAATATGGACTAATAATGGCTCTTAGCGTATCAGCATTTTTAAATCCACCATAATAATAAACATTATAATCATTTAATATTTGTGATTTTAAAACACCTAAGTGAGCATCATCTAAAAAATTAAGTAAGCTCACACCACCGTTTTTAGCCTTTTCGATATAATTTTTTATTCTTTTAGAAAATATTTCTAATTCGTCCATAGGATTCTTCCCAACCTAACATGAGTAGCATGAGCTTTAATAGCTTCCTTATAATCATCACTCATACCCATAGATAAATAAGGAATATCAATATTAAATTCCTTACTTACCTTATTCTTTAAATCATATAAGGCCATAAATTGATTTTCTAAATTATCTTCATTATCATTTTTTATAGCCATCATCATAAAGCCAACAATTTTAATATTTTTATACTTTAATACTTCTTTTACAAACTCATTAATATTTCTATAATCTACACCATTTTTATTTTCCTCTAAATTAATAGAAACCTCAATAAAACAATTAAGTGGTGTAGTTCTTTGCTTATCAATCATTTCAGCTAATTTTAATGAATCTAGTGAATGCAAATAATCAATTTTATTAATTACATCCTTGCATTTATTTCTTTGCAAATGTCCAATAAAATGCCATTTAATATCTAAATCCTTAAGCTCTTCATATTTAGTTAAAAATGAATCAACTCTATTTTCACCAAAATTACAAACATTATGATTATATAAATCTCTCATTTTAGTTGAATCAACATATTTTGTTGCCGCAACAACACAAACATCTTTATCTATTGTTTTTAAAAATTCATCAATGTCTTTCCTTAATTCCATCTTCTTTTATCTCCCTAAAGTCTAATACTGAAATAAATATTAATATGCATATATAAAGCGGATAAAAATAATAATATACATTAGATAGTGAATTATTATAATTTGCGCCAACTAAAATATATGGAGCAAATAGTAATAATGATACTAATATTAAAATGATTAATTTTAACAAATTCTTCTTTAATAAAACAAATAATAACAAGAACAATAATGGGATTATTCCGATTAATACTGTCCACCAATCATTTGTAATTAAAGACATAGCTGAAACTGATGCTTCAGCATCAAAATAAAATGGATATGCAATATACAAAATAACGCCTAATACTGTTATAAAGATTGCTAATATATTTTCTTTAGTTAAAAATTTATATTCTTTAATTTCTAATTTTTTAAATTCTAAATTGGCCAGTAAATTATCATCCTTATTTAAATACATGATAAATGGTATACCAAGTAAATATAGCACTACTGCCTCACCTAAGCCGACTGTAATCATACTTAACCAAATAGGTGATATACCAAGTGCAAAATATAATTCAATAGCTACAATTATCGCATTACTAATTACTGGGAAAATTGCAGTTATATAAATATTTTTTATTTTTAACATAGGTATTAAGGCGATTATGGTTGCAAGTGTTCCAAACACCATATCATACCAGCCTAGGCTTGATGTAGTATTACTTATAAAACAGGCTAATACTAAGCCAATTGCATAGCTTGGTTTAAATAATACCAAAAGCATTAATATTTCTGAAATTCTAAATTGAATTGAGCCATATGAAATTGGTGCTAGTGCCCAAGTTAATGCGACATATAAGGCAGCTACAATCGCAATTTGAACTAAATCTTTAATCTTAATCTTATTCATAAATTTCTCCTTGTTTTTTATAAATGATGGTTTATCAAGGTAACATCATTAAAATTTTAAGCCATATAATTTAAAAAGTAAAGCAAATCACCCAACATTATTTAGACTTTTATTTAGCTTCGTGATATAATACTTCTAGTTTGTGGAGGTTTTTATGACACAAAGTACTAAATTAAAGCCTTGGCAATATTTTATTGTCCTTATTCAAGGTGCTTTACTAGGATTAACTAGTGTAGGTATTCCAGGCTTATCAGCTTCTACTATGGCCATAATTATTGGTATATACTTTTATATGGTTAATTCAATAGCTGATTTATTTAAAAACTTTAAAAAGCATATTTTCTTCTTATTGACACTTCTAATAGGTTTTATAATAGGCGTATTTGGGGCAGCTTTTACAATCACTGAATTATATGAAAGATTCCCACTATTTACATCTGGAGCTATAATTGGTTTAATCTTATCTTCAATACCTTCAATGGCCATTAAGCTTAAACCATATTATAAAAAACCATCATGCTATTTAACTTTTCTAATAGTGTTAATAACTATTACATCATATAACCTTCTATCAAATGCTGAGGTTTATACGATGACCTTCCCTACACCACCAAATTTCGTATTCTTAATTGGTATGTTCTTTATAGGAATATTAGGCTCTGCAGCCTTCGTAGTTCCAGGTGTTGATTTTGCTGTACTTATGATTGCTATGGGTATATATAACCCATTCATGAATATGTTAACTGAGTTATTTGAATTTGGAAATCCAGATTATGCAACATTGTTTGGTTATAATGCTAAAATATTATTTGCATATTTATTGGGATTTATAATCGGCTTATTAATATTTGCAAAGGGAATAAAGAATTTAAGTAAAACATATGCTGGTCAAACTCAATTTGCCGCACTTGCTTTAGTAGTTTCTGCTCCTCTTATAGTAATTAAAACAGGTATCATTGATAATCGAAATTATTATTCTGATATAACTCAAGTAATGTATTTAATAATTACTGCTATAACAGCATTTATTATATTTATGTTTGTTAAGCTTACAACAATTAATAAAACTAGATTATTAAAGCTTCAGGAGGAAGCATTAAATCTTACAGATAATAAGAAAACACGTTAAAAAACGTGTTTTTTTTAATTATTATTTTAATCTATAATCCTTTAATATTTCTTCATATTTAACACCATAATTATGAGTTGGATCATTTACAGTATTTCTAATTGAATCAATAATAAAGCCTGTTGCCTTATCTAAATTTGTTTTTAAATCAAGGCCATTTAAAATATTGCCTACAATAATAGATGAGAAAATATCTCCTGTACCATGATATGATTTAGGTTCTTTTTCCTTTAATACTGTTACATAATTTTTACCATCATATGCTGAAGCACCAAGTTTAGTTCCTTCTGCAACACCAGTTAAAATTACATTCTTAGCACCTAAAGCATATAAATCATTTAATAGCTTTTCTTGATAATCCTTAGTTTGAACTTCCTTATATTCATTTCCAGTTAAGAAGGCAGCCTCAGTGATATTAGGTAAAATATAATCAGCTACAGATGAAATCTTCTTCATACCATTTACTATATCTTCTCCTAATCCCCAATACATATTACCATTATCGGCCATTGCAGGATCTACTATAAATAATCCACCCTCATTTAGAAGATTCTCTTTTATATCTAAAATATAATCAAATTGTACTTTGTTGCCAATATAACCTGTATATATACAATCAAATTTTATATTTTCCTTCTTCCAGTGATCAATAATCTTAGGCATTTCATCAGTTAAATCTAAAACTGTAAAATTAGTAAATCCTGAAGTATGTGTAGATAATACTGCAGATGGTAAAATCGCTGTTTCAAAGCCTAAAGCTGATAAAATTGGTAATGCTACTGTAACAGAACACTGTCCGTAGCATGAAATATCTTGAATTGTTAATACTTTCTTACTCATATATATACCTTGCCTTTTTTAAATTTTGATAATATAATACAACTAATCTGATACCTTATAAAGTATCAGTTTAAATATTTTTTTTGGTACCAGGTGCAATATGAGATTATTCAGTATAGAATTCAACAAAAATGAAGCTTTATATATTCAATTATATAATTTTCTTAAGAAAGAAATATTAAACGGAAATTTAAAGGCAAACGATCCTATTCCATCTAAAAGAAAGCTTTCTACCCATTTAAACATTTCTTTAAATACCATTATGGAAGCATATAATATGCTGATATCTGAAGGCTTAATAATATCTATACCAAAAAAAGGTTTTTTTGTATCTAATTATAATATTAAAATCAACAATATTAATTATCAAGATTTAAAAACCAAAGAAAAAATATTTAAATATGATTTAACAACAAAAAATATAGATAATACATTATTCCCATATTTTACATGGAATAAAATAAGCAAAAATATAATTTATAATGAAAATATTTTTGAAAGAACTTCTTCTTATGGATATTATAAATTAAGAAATACTATAAAAGAATATCTATACGAAACTAAAGGCATAAATGTTAATCCAACTAATATTATTATTGGTAGTGGTATTGAATATTTATTTACAATTCTAATTGATATAATTGATAAAAATAACTATGCTGTAGAAAACCCAGGTTATGATAAAATTGCCAAGATATTGAAAAATCACAATAAAAATATAGAATATATGGAAATAGATAATGCGGGAGCAATAATAGATAATATTAAATCAGATGTTATCTATATAACTCCTTCTAGTCAATTCCCATTAGGTATTAAGATGTCTATGGAAAGAAAGCTAGAAATATCTTCTTGGGCTAAGGATAAATATATTATTGAGGATAGCTTTGATTCAGAGTTTAAATATTTATCTAATCAATCAATATCATTATTTGAGCTTAACAATAATACAATTTTGCTTTCATCATATTCAAGAAGCATATCCCCAGCATTAAGAATAGCTTATATGATATTACCTGATAAGCTATTAAATAGATATGACGAGAAATATGGCTTCTATTCAACTACAGTATCTACATTAGATCAAATGATATTAAATGAATTTATCGCATCAGGCGCCTATTCTAGACATATTAACAAGGTTAAAAATTCTTATATTGAAAAAAAGGAACTAATTAAAAACATATTAGAAAAAGAAAATATTAAGATAGCTTATGATGGATATCTATCTATGATAATAGATATAGATGATCTAAATAAAGAAAAATTCATAAAAAAATGTATGGAATATAAGATAGATATATCATTATTGGATGATTATTATTTAAATAAAAAGACCAATAAAATAATTATTGGTTATAGCGGAATAAATATAAATTTAATAGGTGAGGCTATTAGTTTATTAACTAAAGCAATTAAAGAATCAAAGGTCGCTTAAAAGCGACCCTTTTAATTTATTTATTAATTTTATAGCCTAATTTAATAATTAACTTTAATGTTTCTAATGCTGTGTTTCTATCATATTCCTTTTCAGAATCTGGAAGCTTTTCATAAGGAACAAGTAAAGGTGTTGTTTTTTTATTTGGATCCTTAACGTCTCCATATGTCCAGCCTTCGTTTATTCTTCCTTGTGCCCATACATCATGAACATTAGCTGCTATTAATTCCTTTAATTCTAATAAATCATCAGTTAATTTAATATCAGATGTATCAATAGGCTTGGGTTTATACATAATATCACCTCTAATTTTGATTATTTAAAAATTCAATTAATCTTTCATAAATTGCGTTAAATGTTTTATTCTTTTCTAAATCATCTTTAATTAAATCCATATGATAATAATCGTATTTTATAACATTTGGATCTCCCTTATATCCCTTTTTAACTAAATCACTAATAAATTCATAATATTCAATTAAGCCTTTATTCGTAGTTATAGCAAAATGATATAATTCATCAGTTGTATTTTTAACGACCTTATTATCCTTATTTTCCTTCGTTAGATCCAAAACAAATTTTTTACTTAAAGGCAAGGCTCCTTGGCTAAGCTCATAAGCATTCCACTTTTCATGTTCAATAAATGCGAAAACATCTCTAATATTAAACAATTCATTTTCATCTTTAACAGTTTTTAGTTCAACGATTTCGTCATTAGAATTATTAATATAATTATTCTTTAATACATCGTATATATTTTCAATTTTTATCTCTTTTGTCTTTAATGCTAATAAAGACATTTTATAATAAAGTGATAATACAGAATAAACATTTGATTTTCTCTTAAATGGTGTTAAGCTATCCCAACTAGGTTCATAGCCTGCAAGCTTTTGGTAAGCCGCTTCATAATCTTTAGCTAAATCTATAATTGCAGTTCCAACAACATTATCATATTTTAAAACATCAACATCTCTTCCATAGGTATAAATCATACCCTTTTCATCATAGCCTTCTTCTTTATTTCTAATAAAGAATCTATTATACGCTTTATTAACCTTATTGTCCTCAGTAGTTACCATTATATGATTCAAATTATCTCTTAATCTTAACGCAATATCAGAATTTGCAAAATCACTATCTATAGATATTAAGAAATAATTCATTTGATTATTACTCTTACATCTATCATTTATATATTTAAATAAATCATTTATAAACATTTCTGAATAAATTGAAAAATCAGATTTGATTTTTATATTACTTATGTAATCCTCAGGTAGATCTAAGTAATTATTCTTATTATATTTATCCTTGTTATATTTAAATAGACCATTATTTAATTCAAAACAATCAACCTTATCATTCTTCTCAAAAACGACAACATTCATTCTTTTTGGAGAAAGAATATATTGTCCATTATCACTTGTTTTTTGAACAAATTGATTACATATTAGGGTATCTCTTAAAACAGCCTGATTGACCTTTCCAAAACCTAATACAAATAAATTAATATCACAATCTTTAATTGTTAAATCATCATTCAATAATGAAGGCTCAAAATACTTAGCAAAATTATGATTTTGTACAAATTCTAAAGCAATTAAATCATATTTATTTATGATTCTAATTTTTCCATTACTTATATCTTTTATGCCACAATCTTTTTCTTCTTTTCTATCTTCCTTTGAAGTAATTAATAGATTATTTAAGAAATTTTCTTGTTCCAAATTTGCTAAAACAACAAATTCCACATTTTCATTGATCTTATTTATTGCTAGCTTAACAAATTCAAATAAAAGTTTATCTTCTTCAATAAAAATTATAAATTTCTTTTTCCGATTTTTAGATTTTTTTACAAATTTATTTAATAACTTCTCTATAGTTTTTTTATCGTTATATGAAGCTTCTAAATAAGGCATTTTATATTTGTTTAAATAAAATTTCTCATTCTCATGTTTATCAACACCAGAATTTTCTAATATGACATAGGTTTTATGATGTCTTTTCTTTTTATCATTTATAAATTCATTATAGTAGTTTTTAACATATTTTTTTGCATCATCATTAAAACCAACGATATAATCTATTTCATTATACCCACAGAATTTATAAAATAAGCGCCTAGCTTTATTATTTATTGTGACTAAAATAATTGATAATGAAATACTAATTAAAGCTAATATTGAAATAAAATATTCTACACAATAAACAACAACTAAAATTTGAGAATCAAAAAGTTTTAATTCCCACAACCGCTTAACAACTTCTGTGTTTAGTCCTAAAGCAACAATACTTACACTATCCTTTAATGATGATGAGATATTATCAACTGCATTAGTATTTAAATAATATCCTTTAGCAATCATTAAAGTAATGGCAGCAAGAATTACTATAAGAGGATATAAAATAGTATCTTTTAACGATAATTTTTTTACCTTAATCATCTTTTTGCCAACATAAGCAACCATAAATGCTTCTATTGCTAAAAAGATAAAACTTAAAATAATAATAAAAACATTCATATAATTATCCCCCTCATTTTATTCACTTAATCTAATGAATAATTCCTTTTCTTCCTTGGTTAGCAAATTATCGCTCGCTAATATAGATAACCCAAATAAGCAAATTGGTTTTTTCTGTTCTGAAGGTAGTTTTTCTATTATATTTTCGATTTCATCAACATATCCTTCTTTAGCATAAATATCTGTAATTTCAAAAAATCTTTTTTTAGAAAAATCCACTTCTGTAATAGCCCTAATAATATTGTATTCGTCATCACTACATACATTATCTGCATTCACGAATAATCTAATTAAACTTATAATAAATTTTACTGAATCACTAATAGTCAAACCATTTCTAGCCAAAATGACCATTGTATCGTATAAAGCGTGTTTTCCTAGTCCAATTCTATCAATGGTACTACACTTTAATATTTCTGTCATCCATTTTTCGTAACTTGCCATATTTCTCCCCTAAAACAACACTTTTTAAGTTGTTATTATTTAATATAATTTTTGTAATTCATAATTATTGTTATTATAACATATATGATTTAATATTTGTCTATAAAATAAAAAAATTCCTTCAAAAATTTGAAGGAATAATTTTTTAATTTTTTTCATAAAAAACATAAAAATTCCACATTGTAAATGTAGATATATCTTGATAATTATTTATATCATATCTTTTAATAGAATAATTCTTTTCAAACACTTTATCATATGAGTATTCATTAAAGCCTTCATCATATCTAGTATTAGAATTTTCATCTCTTTTTTCTTCTATTCTTAAAACATAATTAAAGATTGAATATAATATATTTCCATCAACATCCTTTAATTTAGATTTACAACTATAATTAACCTTATCTTCAGTTTCTTCAATTATAAAATCTATATCAAAATATTCGCTAAAATCCATTCCATATTTATACTCTATATATGAATATTTATCAGATGTTGAATATATTAATTTTTCTTCTTCATCATTTACCAAGAATAAATCATATGCTATTTCATCATTTTCTTTAAAAAATTCTAAACGATAAGATAAAACATTCCTTTCACCTAAATAATAACCAACACCGGATGTCATACTTAATCTATCCTTATCGTATGAAAAATACTCAGGAATAAATTCCTTTTTATAAATATCATAAGATATTTCCCTTAGTCCTGAAGGAGCTGAAATTTTTTTATTTTTTAAATCATCTGGCAAAACATCATACATATATTTTGAGGCACCAATTGTATCTTCTATTTTAGCATCCTTATCAATATTTAAATTATAGAAAAAGAATAAATATGAGCCATCATCTTTTTTTCCAAGGCCATAATAACAAATAAAGAGTGAATATAAGCCTTGTACATAATGTCCGCCATTTTTACCCGCAAAGGCTTTAAAGGCATTTTCTATATTATCTCCATTATATATTTTAACAGGACTAATTTTATCAATTAATAAATTACCATCCTCATCATATTCCTTTTCACCTTTTATTCCCCTATCCTTAAAGCAAATAGTTGAAAAAGAATACTTTTCCTTTGCCTTAGCTAATACTACATCCTCTTCATATTCAACCATATTTGGATGAGTAATAGTTTCTCCAAATGGACATGAGCATAAAGAAAAGCAAAGCAAAAATGAAAATATAAGCAAAATAAACTTCTTCATTTATCCCCCTAAATCTTATTTTTCATATTTATTAATAAATTCTTCTAAAGGTAGTGCCTTATCATATAGAAAGCCTTGAATATAATCACAGCCAATTGATTTTAAATAATTAGCCATTTCTATATTTTCAACACCTTCGCATAATGATTTCATATTTAAATTATCGATTAATTCAATTATAGTTTTTAAAATTATATTTGCCTTTTGCTTTTCAATATTCAAGCATAATTCCTTATCTATTTTAATTAAATCAAAATTTAATTTAGATAATGTTGAAAAATTAGAATAGCCAGCGCCAAAATCATCCATAGACACCCTATAACCTAGCTCATGAAGCGAATTAACAAAGCTATATATACTTGATGTATTTGAAGTATACATTCTTTCTGTTATTTCAAATTCAATTAAATCAGCATCTATTTTATACCTATTTCTTATTTTTTCTATATCTCTTAAATATTTATTAAAATCAACAATATATCTAGATAAATTAACAGATATTGGATAAACTGGCTTAGATTTTTGTTTCATATCATCTATAAATTTACATACATTTTCAAAAACCTTATAATCTAAATTTATAATTAAGCCATTTTCCTCTAAAAGTGGAATAAAGACATCAGGATATATCATTTCCTTAAATCTATAATTCCATCTAGTTAATGCCTCTGCCCCAGCAATTTTGCCTGTTTTAGCATCAATTTTAGGCTGAAGATATAATAAGAATTCACCTTGTTCTATAGCTTCATTTACATGAAGTCTTAATTCAATATTTCTTTTTTCTATTTCAAATATTTCTTTATCATAATGAACTAGCGTATTATTTTGTCTTTTCCTTTTTCTAGCTAAAAAGGCGTGATCAACTATTGTAGAAACATCATCACTCTTAGTTCCGACTGCAGCACCGCCAAATAAAATAACATAATTCTTCCAATTGTTACTTACCTTAATATTTAGAACTATATTTTTAAATAATATATTTATTAAATCATTATTTTCTGGAACAAAAAGCAAGAATCTAGAATCACCAACTCTACAATATATATTAAAGATAATTTCAGCTTCTTTTCCAAGCTCTCTAACTAAATATTTTAATAATTCATCGGTTTTATTAGTTCCAATAAAATTAATTAAGCCTCTAAAATCATTAATGCCTATATCAATAATAGTATATTCTTTAATATTATTTAGCTTAATATAATCATTAACCTCAATTAGCCATTTATTATAATTATAGGCCTTAGTTAATCTATCATAATATAAATCTTCAATTTGTTTTTTAGTATTGTAATCCTTATTAATCTTTATAGAAAGTATTCTAGCTATAAGTGTTAATGTTGAAACATCATTTTGTTGCCAAAATCTATTAACAGATGTCATCTCAAATTTAACAATACCATAAGCCTTACCTTCGCCTCTAAGCTCACAGGCAACCAAAGCTGAGGTGTTGTTGCTAACTAAGCTCTTATAACAAGCTACATTTTGATTTGCAGAAACCTGATTTAGCTTTAACATATTTATTGAACCTAAAGCCTCTCTCCAAGAGGCAATATCTTCAAAATTAAAAACATATTCTTCCTTATTGCTTCTAGGGTTATACCATATCTTTAAATCAATTAATGAATCATCTATAGGATCTGTTTCTACCAAAGTAATTCTATCCAAAGTAAAGAAATTTCCAATTAAAGGCAGTATTTCATCTAAGGATAGGCTTAATCCCTGTTCCTTATTTAAAACCTCTAGAATAGCCGTAATTAAGGACATATTGGTATTTGAATTATATGATTTATCTATTGGATTATTAGCACTACCGAAATCATCATTTTCAGATACTGGACCGCATTTATCCTCATAATATAAAACGAAGCAATTTCTAGCTTTTCTTTTTCCTCTATATAAGGCTTTATCAGCCTTTCTAAATAATAATTCATATGTATCGCCATCAGTTGGAAATCTAGAACAACCAATAGTAACTGTATATTCTACATTTCTAGCACTTATTGTACTAGCCTTTAAAACATTTTGTTTTAAGCTCCTACATGCCTCATAGGCATCAATAGAATCATCAAGCTTATAATAAACTAAAAATTCATCTCCACCTATACGACTTACATAGCCTCTATCACCTATAAAATCCTTTATAGCTGAAGCTATTTCGATTAATACTATATCGCCAAACATATGACCATATGTATCGTTATATTCTTTAAAATTATCTACATCAACAATCATTAAGGCAAAAGGCACATTTTTTACAATACTTTCCTTAACGACGCCCATAACATAGCCTCTTGAATAGCTTTTAGTTAATTCATCAAAGCTATTTTCAGTTGATTGTTCAGTGTTAGTAATAAATAAAATTTCATCGCTATTTATTCTAATTCCTTTATAAAGAATTCTTAATGTCTTATTATTTAATGTGTTATATGAAACAGTCAAAGAAAATGATTCATTACCAGGGTTTAAATTATTTAAAAATCTCATAGTTTTAGCTTCAAAATCCAAAACCAAGCCATAGACTTTTGCAAATTCAACCGCAAGATCATGATAACTTAATTTAGGTGCAATTAAAGTATCCCCTAAATAAATATTAAGTATCTCTTTATTCTTGGTATTTACAACGAAAAAAAACTTGCCATCATTCTTAATGACAGTTTCAAATAATTCCGCCTTTTCCATATAATACACACTCCTTAATTCTTAAAATGCCTCTTAAAAATATGTTTAGTCATGATTAATTCTATGGCTAGTGGAACGCACTCAACATCTATAAAATTATGCTTTCCAAACATCTCACCATCAGTGTTATAGGCAACAAGCTGATTAGATTTAACTATAAATTTTTCTGAATCAAAATTTATTATATTGTGTTTATATCTCTCACCAAAAAGCAAAAACATACCAAAATCAAAAATATTAGCTAATTTGCTAGTCTTATTGATTAAAGTAACTCTAATTTTAGAATCGTTTAAATATATTCTAGAATTTCTATGAATCTTAAATCCTGCCAAATATCTAGTATTTAAAGCAAGCATTAAGCTAAAGTCGCCACTAATTTCTTGGCCATTAGATTCAATAGTAATATTTATCGTCTTAGTTGCTGAAAATGATTTAAGGCCTTGTAAATAATAAGCAAATTTACCTATATTCTTCTTTAAGCCTCTTCCAGCATCATAGCTTATTTCAGTTAAGCATCCAGCAGCAAGACCATACATAAAATACTCATCATTTATCTTAAATAAATCCATCCTAGCACTACAGCCCTTTAGGATAGTTTTAACAGTCTTCTTTACATTTTTTCTTAATCCTAAACTTCTTGCCGCATCATTACATGTACCTGCAGGAATATATGCAAGTTTAGGCTTTTTTTCAAGCTTCATAACCGCATTTATTACCTCATGGACAGTACCATCGCCACCAACGCACACTAAAAGATCATATACTGATCCCTTTAACCGTATATAATCACTATTGCTTCCAGCATATTCAGATTTATAAAAATCTACTATGTCATATTTAGTTTTTAACGATTTAGCGATATAATCTAGCTTCTTTATAAATCTAGAATTGCCGCTAAAGGTATTATATAAAACTAAAGCGCGCATTTTTATACCTCTTTATATTAAGAATTTAAGAATGTATCGAATTTTCTTACCATTGCTGGAGTACCTATTACCGCAACAATATCCTTTGGATTTAGTGTATCAGTACCACGAGGAATCATGAATTCATCATTTCTAATGATACCAACAATATTTACGTCAAATCTATTACGTACATCAAGCTCAATTAAATTTTGAGTTGAATCAAAGTTCTTACCTACAGAAACCTTAATAATAGCATGGTTCTTAGCTAATTCATAATAATCTAAGATAGAATCTGAAATAATATGGTTAGAAAGTGAAATTGCAGAAGCCTCTTCTGGAATAATTACATCAGTTGCACCAAGCTGTAAAAATACTTCCTTATGGCCAACCTCATCAGCTCTAACTGTAATATTTGGAACATTTAGCTTCTTTAAATTTAAAACAGTTAAAATAGATGCTTGTAAATTATTACCGATACATACAATGGCATGATCAACAGAGGCAACACCTAAATCCTGTAAAACAGATAATTTAGTAGAATCAGCTATAACAACATGAGGGATTTGCTTAGCTACATTATTAACTGCTTCCTCATTAATATCTATAGCTACTAAATCACAATTCATTTTATCTAAAGATTTAGCTACAACAGAACCAAATCTTCCAAGACCTATAATTACAAAACTCTTTTTCATTATCCTACGTAAACTCCTTCTTCTACATATTTAATATCATTTCTAGATTCATTCATCCAGTTCTTATTTACTACACCAATTATTGTTAATGGTCCAAGTCTACCAAATAACATCAATACACACAATACTAATTTTGATCCTATTGATAACTGACTAGTTATTCCCATTGTTAAGCCTGTTGTTGAGAATGCTGATACACATTCAAATATAATTTTTTTGATATCTATATCCGCTTCTATACAAGCAACAATAAATATACCAACAACTAAGAATATAAAAGCAATAACGTATAATACAAAGGCCTTAAATATAACATTATTTGGAATCTTTCTTCCAAAGGCCTTAGCTGTCTTACCTGTTGCGAAATGGTAAATGGCAATTAAAATAACAATTATTGTCGTTGTTTTAATACCACCACCAGTTGAACAAGGGGAAGCCCCAATAAACATTAAGCCTATGCAAATTAAGTAACCACCATTTGATAACTCTGCCATATCAAAGGTTGAAAATCCTGCAGTTCTACATGTTATAGAAGTAAAGAATGATTGCATCCATGTTGCATTACTTTGAACCGCTCTAAATAATAATGCTCCACCAACAATTAATATAGCTGTAATTATTAGTGTTAATTTAGTATGTAGAGTTAATCTCTTCCATCTTCTTTTTCTAATAATATCATCAATTACTATGAAACCTATACCACCTAAAACAATTAAAATCATTGTAGTAGCATTTAAAAATGCATCATTACTAAAGCCTATCATTGATTCTTCACCGAAGATATCAAAGCCTGCATTATTAAATGAAGCTACAGTATGGAAGATTGAAACATATAAGCTACGTCCAAAATTATAATCATAATGTGGCATTAAAGCGAATATATTAATTATTGTACCAACACCTTGAATAATTAATGTTGTAAATATTATCTTTTTAACTAAACCAACAACACCCTTAACAGAATTTTGATTTAAAGCTTCCTTTATCAAGATTCTATTACTTACACCAATTTTCGCGCCTAAAATCGCAAAAATAAAAACCGCAATTGTTATTATAGACAGTCCTCCAATTTCCATTAGCACGCACATGACTATTTGACCAAAGACACTTAAGCCATTTGCTACACTAACAGTGGCAAGACCTGTTACACATACTGCAGATGTAGACATGAATAGTGAATCGATGAATTCAATAGACTCATTATCACTTGATGATATAGGTAAAAGTAAAAATAAAGTACCTAATAAAATTACACCGACAAAAGAGCTTATTATTAAAATGTAAGGATGAATTTTTCTAACACGCATACAATTTAAACCTCTTATTGTAGTATTATACTACAATTTACTAAAGCAAACAACATTTTGCATACTAAGCAAAAAGAAAAAGCTTTAAAATAATCATATTAAATACAATTATCTAAAGCTTAATAATTATTCTAAAGGAATATAAAAATTAACATTATAATATTGGATTTGATTGACTACGCAATAAAAAAAACAACCAAAGCTAATCATAAAGAAAGGAAAATCAATTTTACTATTATCAGATACCTTTAAAGTAAGCAATTTCGATTCTTCAATATTATTATCTACAAATTTGCAATAAAGAGTGCCATCAGTTTCAGCATACGTATAATAATCTAATTTAAAGAACTCAGTATTAGATAACCATAAGTCGATAATTCCTTTATCATCTCTATTTGAAGGAATAGCAAGCTTATCACTTGATAAATCAGTATCGATTGTCAAAATAGCATAATATCCATTTTCAAAGCCTTCCTCATCAATTATTTTTTTTAATGCAAACGTATTTATAACCAAATAATTAGATTTTGTTTGACATTTTTTTCCCAATCCAACCAATTGCAACGAAACTAATTCAGGTTGGGCTGAATCATGAGGCGGACCACTATAACTTCTATCATTACAGCTAAGCAATAATATCGAAAACAAAAATAGCCAAAAATACACAATTCTTTTTTTTATCATATTATCCCCCTATCTATCATATTAAACAATTCTATATGAATAATTTAAATTACGTAAACTCTTATAATTCGAATACGGATTGATCCTTATCTCATAATTACCACTTTTTCGGATACTAACTGTTATAACTTCTACATTAGTATTTGTAGAATAACATCCGACAAAGAAAGATCCGTTTGTCTCCTGTAAAACCAAATCAAAATCAGCCAAAGGTTCTATAGAATACGATTTCCGTATTTCCCACCCCCAAAGGAAATTATACGTAGTAACGCTGGCATTACGTTGCCAAGCACAGCAAATTTTTACTATTTGCCCCTCAAAAAAATAATCCTGTCTCAACCCAATAGACAAAGAATTTTCAACATAAATCTCTCCATCAAGGCCATAATTATCATAATTCAACAAAGCAGTAACATCTAAAGCACCTGCTCCCGTTCTTTCACGTGTCCCATTACTCTTTATATTATTAGTGCATGTTATCGTTTCACCATTAGGTACATACACTCCATCATTACTTAAACTTGACATTGGGATAACTTGCTCGCCATTATCTATAATCGAATCATTTGCGGTAACTGATAGAACAGCTAAAACTTCCGGAAATTCTTTTATACCATTTTTTTCAAAAAATAGTGCAATAGCGCCTGACACAGCCGGGGCACTAAAACTTGTTCCTGATAAGTTTCCTATTTCGTTTGATATAAATCTATCCGAACCAACAGCCACCAAATTAGGATTACTACCAACATCATTTTTTATTTTATAATTTGAAAAAAATGATGGAATACCTTCATCTGTTATAGAACCAACAGATATTACATTTGCACAAAGTGCTGGAAGCGCAACAAACCCTCCAGTACCTACTTTATTCAAGCCATTTCCTGTTGATGCGACCATTATTATTCTAGTAGATGTATATATGTAGTCTAAATATGATTCTAAGCCAGTATTATATTCACCGTTATTCTCACAGCTATTTGCTGAAATACTCATATTAACTATATTACATCCCTTATCTATTAGCCTTTCAATGCCAAGATAGCCAGTTTCAGAATTAACGTCTACATAATATAGTTCAGCCAAAGAGGCATAGCCATATCTACCACCAAGGACTGAAGCAACCCATGTTGGGTGTTCATTTTCATTTGATACGTGATACGTATCGTATACACACTCCGAAACAATATCATAGAAATTAAAATGATTAGTAACAAATACCCCTGTATCTAAAATTCCAATTTTAATATTTCGACCTTTATAATATGTTCCTGTCGGGAAATTATCATATCGATTAATCCTCATGTCTATATTAGAAGGCGGAGTAGAAAAAACACTTGCTTTTTCACTACCAATGCAAGAACTTCCACATTTTTCCATAGAGTCTATTTCTAAGTCATAAAGATTCGACTTAAAAATTCTAATGGAATTTACAAATTCATAACGAGACAATTCTTCAGCATTCCGCCATACCTCATTCAAAGATTTTGTTCGTTCATAATCAACGAATATAAAAGGAGTATACTTGCTTACGAAACAGTAATCCCCACCAATACCAAGTTCTTTTAAAAATTTCCTATTATTCACAGTATGGTATCTTTTAGAACATTCTCTATATGATTCACCATTCGCCTTTATCTTTTCAAAAATGGCATCATCAAACTTCTCATAATCAAGCATGATTTGTGCAGAATATTTATCAACTAAAAAATTACGTTCTTCAACACTTCTTATACTGTTTGACACCTTGATTCCATCATCATTATATTCATAAAACACTTTATTTAAATTGCTTTTTACAAAACTAATGATATGACTACTTGCTAATATCAAAGTAGCAACAACTAATAATACAATACCCAAAATTATTTTTTTCATTTTTAAATCGTTAACTCTCTTTCACTTTATTATAAATTATTATATGAGCTAAAGCAATAAAAATAAAAAGCTTTAAAATAATCATATTAAATACAATTATCTAAAGCTTTAATTTTAATTATTCAGGTAATTTCTTGCAAACAGCCATAGCTAATGCGCCTGTTCCAATATGGCATGATACAGAAAGTGATAATGGGTTACAAATAACTTCCTTACCAGGGAATCTTTCATTTATCATCTTAACAAATTCCTTAGCATTTGTATCATCAACGCCAGAATACGCAACAGCTAGATGAACATTATCAGTTCTTCCATCAATTTCCTTTAATGCATTTTCAATAGTGTCAGTACATGCATCAAGCATAATTCTTTTTGCATTTTCTAATGTTCTATTAAGCATTCTAAATTTATCTAGCTTAAATCCTTTAATTTGTAAGATAGGCTTAATCTTTAAAACTCCACCAACAGCTGCGGCAGCTGGAGTAATTCTTCCACCCTTCTTTAAATACTTAAGGGTGTCTACCATAATATAAATATCTGATTGGAATTTCATTTCCATTAATTTGTTATAAATATCTAAAGCACTATAGCCCTTTTGAACTAATTCTAAGGCATCAAGTACAGATTGACGTTGTGTTACAGATATTCTTTGATTATCTACAACATAAACGATACCTTCATAATTAGCTTTAGCTGCTAAAGCTGCTGCCTCACAAGACTTAGATAAGCCTGAAGACATAGGAATATAAATAATCTTATCATAATCCTTTAATAGCTCATCCCATACAGATGTAACAAAACCAATAGAAGGCTGAGATGTTGAAACATTAGCTCCTGTAGTTAGTTTCTCATAAAATTGTTCTTGAGTTAAATTAATATCCTCTAAAAATTCAACGTTATCAATTGTAAAAGGCATTGGAATTACTTTAATTCCTAAAGCTTCTCCTTCTTTTTGAGTAATACCACTATTACTATCAGTTAAAACAGCTATCTTTTCCATAAATTGCATCTCCTTAACTTTTTAAATTATAGCAAAATTAAATAATATGTCAACTGCTGACATAAATAATTGACGAAAAAAAGCTCTGATAAAACATCATCAGAGCTAATTATTATCTTAAAACTATATTACAATTGATGAATTGAAATTCCTCATCAACCTTATTATTTGTACTATTTTTAGTTTCAAATTCTGAGAATTTTAAATATTCCGCATTCTTACAATATAGATAGGTAAAGCCAGAATTAACTATAGGTCCTATATAACAAGGTCTTAAATCGTGGAAGTCCTTCTTATAATTTGTTTTTTCAACTAGCTCTAAATTAATGCTATCAAACATAAGATGGTGAATATTATGGTCTTCGCCATAAATTAAAATACCATTTTCAGATTTCATCTTAACATTTTGGAATTCGCAACGGCTAATTGAACCTATATTAGTATTTTTATTTCTTCTAACAGCTGTAATGGCGATACCTTCACCCTTACCCCACCAATATAAATCCTCAAATCTCTTTGTTTCAATATAGATATTTTCAAATATGCAATGGGTAATATTTCCCTCATCTCTAAGCTGTAAAGAAATTCCTCTATTAGAATCTAAAATATTACAGTCATGAACGTAAACCTTATTAAAATCGCTATATGTTTCAGTGCCAATTTTAATAGCTGCAGAGGTTGATGAAAGTGTACAGTTAAAAATCTCTACACATTCACATATGCCATATTTTTTAAAGGCCTCAGTAGTCTTTAAAACTATACAGTCATCAGCAGATGAAATATTACAATTTTTAATAATAACATTCTTGCAATGATCTGGGTCTATACCATCTGAATTAGCTAAAATTCTATTATTATTAATTGTTATACCATCAATTGAAACACCATCACAGCCAACAAGATGAACAGTCCAAAAGGCACTTCTTTGTAATGTTACCTTGTTCAATAAAACATCTTCACAATTTTCAACAAATATTAAAGGCACTCTAGGATAAAAATAACCATCTATATGATGCTCATTTTGCTTACCATAAAATATTTCTTCATTGCCATCTATAACGCCTTCACCAATTATTCTAATATGCTTCTTCCCTTTTGCATAAATAAAAAATAAGCTAGGCTCTCCATTATAGCTACAATCCTCATATGTAGGCTTATCTAGAGGCTTAATATCAGCTAAGCTATTTTTACTACAATACTTTAGTTCATCAGTCATCATTAGCTTAGAGCCCTCCTCTAAGCATAATGTCGTGTTATCCAGTAATTCAATCATGCCAGAGCGGTAAACTCTATTTGTACTAAAAACAACAGTTCCCTTATTCAAATGTGCCTTTTCAATAGCACGTCTTATTGCTAAAGTGTCATCATTTACACCATCAGCAAAAGCGCCAAAGTCAATTGGATCGTAATTCATTTATAGCTCCTTATATTCAATATCAATTATATCACCATGGTCTTCCTTTTTAGTAGGACCACTAGTACCACCATCATTTTTAACACTTAATAAATTATAAACAACTCCTAAAACACCAAAAAATAGGATAACCCCACCAAATACCTTAACACCGATATTTAGGACATCACCAGTTGCAGCAGGAACAAAAAATAAAACTAAGGCAATCAAAAAATAAGGAATTTCTTTAATTATTTGCTTTTTCTTATCCTTTAAAATAATTATTCTCAAAATTGGTTCAAATATTAAATATACACCAAGAATAATAGCTAAAGCTAAATAGTGATTAAATATAATAACAAAGCCTAAAATAACAGGAATTAGATACATTACTGCAAGGCTATATAATCTTTCATTTGTTCTTGCTAAAGCAAAAAAGTACATACACGGAATAATATTTATAGCGATAACTATAATACCAACAGCGTTAAAAACAAAATTAACTAAATCAGCTGATGGTAATACTAAAAATAAAAGACCAATCACTATACATATTACAGATGTAAATAGACTTTTAATAATAAAATTTTTCATAAATCTCACCCAAGTTTTATTATAAAATAATAAAAAGTGATTAGCAATCGCTAACCTCTTCTAATTCAAAAATTTTAACTACATTAGTTAAAATATCAATAAAAGTAATTGTGAAACTTTCATTGTATTTATTAACAAATGAAGAAATACATAAAAATCTATCATAGATGCCATCTATGGTAGCTTGAATATTATTAAATCTTCTTCTTTTAGCTGATAAATCAACATGAATTACATTAGATTTAGAATTAATCTTTTCTAATTTATCCTTCAATTCTAAAAAATCAGCATTTCCTATACTTTTTCTTTCCATGAATAGCACCCCGATTATTTATATTATACACCCATTTTAAAAAAATGTGTAATAAAAAAAACAATAATTATTAGATATTTTGTCTTTTAAGCAAAACAAAAAGGAGTATTTAACTCCTTTTATATTGCTCTAGATGATAATTCGTATTTTCCTTGTTTAATATCTTCTAGTAATTGTTCTCTTGTTATAGGCTTACCAAATAAATAACCTTGAAGTCTTAGACAACCTGCCTCCTTTAAGAATTCAGCCTGTTCTTTAGTTTCAACACCCTCAGTTAATGATTTCATACCCAAACTATCAGCTAGCTTAATTACGCAATCAATAATATCCTTAGCTCTCTGGTTAGTACTAAAATTAGATAAGAACTTCATATCAATTTTTAATACATCAAAATTATAATCCTTTAAAACATTTAAAGATGAATAGCCAGAACCAAAGTCATCTAGCCATATTGCAAAACCATCCTCTTCAAATTTCTTAATAGATTTCTCTAGGAATCCAAGTTCATCATTTAATGCACTTTCTGTTATTTCAACATGTACATATTCCTTTGGAATCTTATACTTTTCAACTAAGCCCTCAAATACCTCTACCGCATCCATTAGCTCAAAATCAAGTCTAGAGAAATTAATAGATACAGGTACTGCAGGAAGCTTATAATCAAATGCGTTTCTTAAATCCTTACAAACAATTTCAAATATAGCCCTATCAAGCTTATGAATTTGTCTACTTTCCTCAAGTACAGGAATGAAATCAGCAGGTGATAGGAATCCATATACTGGATCAATCCAACGAGCTAGTGCCTCACAGCCACAAAGCTTATTATTATTTGACCAAACAACAGGCTGATAATAAGCCTTAATCCAGCCCTCTTCAACTGCCTTATCAATATTATTAACAACATATTGTCTCTTATGGAAGAATTCATCCATATTAGTATCATATTCTAAATAATATTTACCATATTTATTTTTAATTCTTCCAGCAGCATATCTTGCCTTATCAATTTCTGATCTTACTTCTACATCACGCTCAACAGGGATATATCCACCAACCTTTATGTCCATAAACATATGAGTTATATTCTTTAAAGCCGCTCTTGCTTGATCAACCTTAGCTTGCATAGTAGTTTGATCTGTAAACATTACAAAGTGGTCGTCACCCTGTCTACCTATTATGTCACCCTCAAATATATCAGCAAGCTTTAAACCAAAATTCTTTAAGAATACATTTCCTTCGGCAAATCCACTTTGTGAATTTAATGATTTGAAGTTTTCTATATTCATAAATAAGAAAATCTTATCATGAATATCATTTTCTAAATCTAATAGGTAATTAGTAGTTAATCTAACAAATTCACCATAGCTATATAATCCAGTTAAACCATCATATTTAGCTATTTTTTCTAGCTTCTCCTGATTTGTTGCCTCAGCTATACGCTGTTGGTAAATTGATATTGTAATCATAGAAAGTGAAATTACAAATGTAATATAATTAACCTTTTCACCATCAGGGAATAATCTAACATCTGGTTGACCAGAAACTAAATAATAGAATGAAAGGAATACTGCTACAAGTGTAACAAGTGAAATATATGGCTTCCAAATTAAAAGACAAGCTACATATATTACCATTGTTAAGAAACATATAATTGATTTAACATCAGCATATGTTCCAGTTGATTCATAATATGATGGAAGTCCATTAACCCAATTTGAAAAGAAATCAGAATATGATACATAAATACCAAATACCAAGCACATTATTGAGAAGAAAACAACAATAATTACTGATATAATAATTGAATTATCATTATGCTTATTCTTATAGATGCTATGAATAATTACCGTTGCACCAACAAATAATGCTGATAAGCTCAAAATCAATATACAAACAGATGTAACAATATAAATACTATTTGTAAAAACAAATTTCTTTAATGCTCCATACGTAATTAAATAGAATAATGAATATCCTATTAACAAAATCGAACTGACGTTACATAAAATATTACCTAATTTTGATGGTTTTTGCTTATCCTTCAAATAGAAAATAGAAAAAATCATCATACAAATACCAGCTATCATAAATAACCAGAATGTACCTGTTCTATTATACATAGATAAGAACCAATTAAAATCAGCCTTTAATGCATCCTTGCCTATTACGTATTTATTAGTATTTCTTATTACCAACCATATTTCTAGTATGATAATAACAAAAGACATATAAATAGTACTACGCATATTGGCTTCGTTAAAATACTTTTTAACATATTTAGAATTTATTCTAAAGCCAAATAAATCTAAAAATAGATTCTTTATTGATATTAAAATCGACTTGCCCATAAAAACGGCCTCCAAAAAGTATCCTTTACTCTATTATAGATTATAATAGAGTTTTTTTCAAACGAAAAGAAAAGCTTTCCAATTAAGAAAGCTTATCGTATTCACCAAATTCACATCCAACATTTTTGCAATCAATATCTTCAATCAATTTTTTCTTCTTATATAATTTAACATTGCCAAAGCCATTACCACCATTATATAGCTTATTATGAAGCTTCTTTCCATTAGGTGCTTCATAATTGACAAATAGCATATCATCTATATAACAATACATATTTGTTTCCATAACGATGTTGCCTCTTCTTTTTTGCCATATATACCAATGAAGCTTATCGCCTTCTACTTGGCAATCAAATTTTGTTTTAACTCTTGTCCAAAATTTAGAGAAATTAAATTCATATTCCTTACCCTCTAAATATAAGGCTCCTAAAAGCTTTTTATTAAAAGGAACAAAATATACCTTTGGTCTTCCACCACCAATATCAAATACTGAATTTTCTAATTTCTTCTTACTTATATTTGAATATAGATTATTTGACGATAACCAAATCCAAGGTGATGTAAAATCACTACCCCAGTTCTTATCAGCATAGCCGTAAGATGAATCTTTTTTAACATCATATCTAACACCATTTAAAATAACGTATCCATCAAAATAAGATTTCATACCTTCAGCATGCCAATACATTTGGAAGGCTTTTAAAAATCTAAAAAGACCTGATGTTCCATATCCTACATTATAGGCAATATCCTTCTTTATATTTAATTCCCACTCCATAGAACCATCATCGCACATATATTCTTTATGAACTTTAGAATCAGTAACCTCTACCTTACCTTTAATAAAAGTATCTGAAGCATAAAAATCAGAATGTTCTAGTTCATATGGATATTTTGTAATTTTAACATCATTAATTTTATAAAATTTATGTAGTTGAATTTTATTTTTACCCCAAGCACCACATTTAACCATAACGTAGCTTGGTTTATCACCTAATCTGCCATATCCAATCTTATTAGGTGATACCTTTGGATTAACAACAAAATATTCAATAAAAAAAGGCTGTTCAGTGCCATCTTTTGCTATTCCAGTAAAGGAATGCCACCACCAATCATACCCTTTTTTCTTGAATTTACCGTTTAACATAAATGAATTCTTCTTCAAATTATGCTTATTAAACATTATCATTCACTCTTTTCTTTAAATAAAACAATACCTTTTTTAAATTTTTCTAGACCTTCTAAAACTATTTTTTTAGTTGTCGCAACATTCATTCTAATAAAGCCAGCTCCAGTTTTTCCATAAGCACTTCCACAAGATAGATAAAGACCTGTTTTTTCTCTAATAAAATTACATAAGGCTCTATCATCCTTTGTAATGCTATTACAATCAATCCAAATTAAATATGTAGCATCAGCTTTAATTACTTTAAGATCTTTTATGTTTTCTTTAATATAATCCTCAACTATTTTTCTATTATTAAAAACATATTCATTCATTTCATCAAGCCAAGTCTTGCATTTAAACGCAACCTCAGGGGTAATTACCGCAAGTGTATTCCCTTCTGCACATTCATCAGTATTTAGACCACGCTCAACAATTCTTTTTAATTCCTTATTTTTAATAACAACAGCAGATGTTTGTATACCAGCTAAATTAAAACATTTAGTTGGGGCGATGCATGTAACTGAAATATCAGCATTAACATCTGATGTGCTCGCAAAAGGAATATAATTTAATCCTGGTTTTACTATATCACAATGTATCTCATCTGAAATAACGTTAACATTATATTTTTTACATAAATTACCAACCTTAATTAATTCATCCTTACTCCAAATTTTACCAACTGGATTATGAGGATTACAAAAAATTAATAATGTTGTTTTTTCATTTTTTAATTTTTCTTCTAAATCTATAAAATCAATTTCATAGCTACCATCTTTATAAATTAAAGGACTTTCTAAAACTATTCTTCTATTATTTAGAATTGAATTATAAAAAATATTATAAACTGGAGTTATTATTAAAACATTATCTCCAACGCTTGTTAATCTTCTTACGGCAGATGAAATAGTTGGAACTACACCAGTAGAAAAGAATATCCATTCCTTTTCCATTTTAAATTGGTGATATTTTTCCCACCAATTAATATAGGCATCATAAAAAGAATCAGGTATATCATTATATCCATAAATACCAGATTCTAATCTTTTTATAAATTCATTTGTTATTTCTGGAGCTGTCTTAAAGTCCATATCAGCAACCCACATAGGTAGCTCATCTTCTTTAACATTCCATTTTAATGAATTAGTATTTCTTCTTTTAGGCTCTAAATCAAAATTGTACATTAGATTTTTCCTTTAACAATAATCTTAGTTTTCTTAACATCAACCTTATCAGGCTCCATAATTAATTCAGCATAGCCATCACATGAAATTACACCAGAGGTTGGGTTTTTAATAGAATCAACCTTTGAATTAATATCAGCATTAACAGTTGAATATTCAAATGCTAAATCTGTTTTAGTTAGCTTACAATTCTTTAAAGTTAGCTTTTGAATATAACAAAAGCCTTGATGTGATTCAATATCACAATCCTCAAATGTTATATTTTTAGAATTCCAGCCAATATATTCACCAACAATTTTGCAATTGATGACCTTAACATTTTCACAATTCCAAAATGAATCCTTACTATTTAAAATAGAATTTCTAACAACTACATTTTTAGCACCATCTAAAATATAATTACCATCAATTGTTAAATTATCTATTTCAACATTAGTTGAATTCATTAAAAAATAATCACCCTCAGCCTTAACATTTTTTAATGTAACATTGTTACAGCTCCAAAGTGTTTCAGCTCCACCTACAAGCTCAGTATCAAAAACCTTTATATTTGATGATCTTCTAAATGTTTTAGGGGCATATACCTTACAATTTTCTAAAGTGATAGAATCAGTGTTCCAAATACCACTTCTAGCCATTTCATCAAAGAAGCAATCCTTGACCTTTATATTTTTTCCATACCATAAAGGATATTTCCAAGAAAATGACGAATTGACTACTTCAATATTCTTGCTTTCCTTAAGTGGAGATTCACCATTTTTAAATCTACATTCACTAACCTTTAAATCCTTAGAATTAAAAAGAGCTCTTTCTCCTTCTAATATTTGTTTTTCTATTAAATTCATCACATTTCCTCCAAACGGTGTTTCTTATCAAACACAAATTTTTCTTCAATTAATTTACCAAATTTTTCTGATTTAACTATTAAATTAATAAATCTATCTATGAAATGAACCACCTTTATATATTCAAGCTCTAATTCTATTTCAGATATAATCATATATCCATTTAGATATGATAAATATCTAGCCTCCTGATAAATTAATTTAAGATATTTAGATTCAGCATTTGATAACCCAGCAAGCTCAATCAAGCCAACTAAATCTACATTTAAAAGCTTCATTATATAATCGACAAAGAATTTAAATTTCATTTCTAAAACTTCTGAATTACCATAGGCCTTATCTATTGAAATAGATATAACCATCTTTGATAATAATTCATAATTTTCAGCCGCTAAAATACTAGATTCTACTAATGCGAAATTATGATATCTCTTATTTAGAGGATGATTATATATAAAGCTCTTCTCATAATCAATTGTATTATTAAATCTGGCATCAATATTAGGATATTTCTTAATAAAATATGCATATAAAAGTGCTAGTAAAATTCCATCTAAAAAGCCTATCTTTTTCATAAATTCAGTAGATCTAAAAATATCTACTGTAGGCTCATTTAATATCTGTAAAATATATTCATAATATTCATATAACTTAGTATTTTTAGTAATAATATTTTTAAAATCATAATATTCAACTATAAAAGGCAGCTTTTCTAATATTTGATTTTTTAATACATTCTTATCTACATTATTATTAAATTCTTTTTTACTAAAATGAAATTTAAAATTTAGTGATTTATATTTATTATATAAATCCTCCTCTAGCTGATTATTGTATGTTTTTAATAATTCAAGCTCATTAACACTATCAAACATAATAGCCATGACCTCAATTAAGGCCTTATATTCAACTAGAGTCAATAAAGAAACATCATTACTAATTTCCTTTTCTCTTATTATTGATAAGGCTAAGGTTGTTGCCTCATAATAATAATATTCATTAAATGATAATTCTTCACCATCATCATATTTATTTTTAATATTAACATTTATTGTTTTAAATAATAAGAAAAAATCATTAATACTAGCCATAAATATTACTCCCTATATCATTATAATTATAAGATAAAATAACTATTATTTCAAACTTGTTCATATTTAAAGAACCAAAAAGAGATAATATTCAAGACTATTTAACTACTGTTGACCCACCATCGTTAAAATAAGATTCCAATTCTTTTATTTCATTTAAATTTAGGGGATATTTAGCGTATAAATGCTCACAAAAATCTGACATAGTCGTTATTTTATTTTCAATCACTAAATCCCAAACAGCTTTAAAGCCGTATGAAACATTATCTACTGGATGGATATCACCATCTGCTAAACTTAATAAAAATCCCGCCACAGACGTTTCACAGCCTACACCATATCTCCACATATTTTTTATATCAATCTTTATATTATATCTATTTAATTCCGAATCATCATAACAATCATTACCTAAAAAATTAATATTGCTTTGATTACAAATAGAAAGATTTCTTAATGATAAATGTTTCTGACCGCTAAGTGAAAAATAAGTCGCCCAGCCTTCATTCCAAGCCTTACGTTCACCAACTATTTTACCAAATCTCTCAGTTAAATCCTCATTGATATAATGCCAACCTCCACCACCAGCGAAGAATCCAAGCATATCTTCTACATAATGGCCATATTCATGCATTATTACATCCCAATCACAATAATTAACTCTATAAACATTTATTTGTTTATTAACTACATCATAATATGTTCCAACAGGTTTAGTTGCAGGATAATTAATAACTACTTGTGGCAAAAAATCACCTTCCATCTCGTTCACATATAAAGATGCATATTCTGCCGCCTGAACAATCGAAAAGGCTTGACCACATAGATCACTACCAAAAGTCACATTTTGCTCAACTACATTTTCATCAAAAACATCGCTTGTTAATATAGTTATATTATGAAAATCTTCATAGCTTTTTATTACAGCATGCTTTGTTTCAGGATAAAAATCTAAATAAAGTCCTCTTCCTCTTGTGCCATATCGAGGTAAATTCTTAATTGTAGTTTCATAATATCCATTCTCATCAGTAATTATTTCTGTTATCAATCTTTCGTAAAGTAGTTCTTCATTCCATACTTTAACCTTGGCATTCCTAGCATTATGTATATTATTTCCATAATCAGTCCAATCAATATGTCCTCTAATAATAATTTCTGAAAAACCATTACAAATTCCAACATCATTCGAACAAGAGCACAAAAATATTAAGCTAAATAGTATCAAAATTAAAAAGCGTTTCATTTCATCACCTCTTATTCCATTAAACTCCAATTATATTCTAACATACTTTTCCAAATAAACAAAACAAAGACTATTTCTAGTCTTTGTAATGAAGTGCTCTCATAGCATTTAATACAGCAAGTACACATACACCTACATCACCAAATATGGCAAGCCACATTGGTAATTTAAAGGCAATCGCACCAATATTTGAAATTGCGCATAATGCTAAAATTAATATTTTAATAAATAATGTAAAAATGATATTTTCAATTACTAATCTTCTAGTCTTTTTACTGATTTTTATCATCTTAGGTATAGCATTTAAATCATCATTTAATACTACTACATCAGATGCCTCAACAGCAGCATCAGATCCAATCTGACCCATAGATACACCAACATCAGCAAGTGCAAGTACTGGGGCATCATTTATGCCATCACCAATAAAAATAGTTTTATTCTTATCTTCTGTCTTTATTATATTTTCAACTATTTGAACCTTATCATTTGGAAGAAGTCCATAATGATAATTATCAATATCAAGCTTATTGCAGGCAAGCTCTACGCAAGCCTTAGTATCACCAGATAAAACAACCACCTTATTATCCATACCTTTAAGCTTTTTGATAGCTTCCTTGGCCTCATCCTTTAGCTCATCAACTAAAATAATAGCACCTAAGAATTTATTATTCTTAGTTAAATATAATACTGAACCTACATCATTAACCTCTGGAGCTTCTATATTATATTTTTCGAGTAACTTTTTACTGCCACATAGATAAACATCATCATTTAAAACACCTTTAATACC
>JAEEGL010202822.1_pt1 | contig 36417 bp, 29 predicted proteins | sample 9134231 | NCBI WGS metagenome assembly JAEEGL01 (sample SAMN16246548, study PRJNA631951) | gut metagenome | biome: gut microbiome; feature: rumen; material: fiber-attached | host: Bos | place: Iran: Karaj | collected 2018-10 | reverse complement strand
TTGCTCTTACACTCAAGATTCCAGCTACTCGAAACTTTTATCTTTATACTAATAGCAAGAAAGAATATTACAAGAAAAAGTTATTACGAAAACAAAAAAGGGAAGAAAGGGAGGCTTAATGCCTCCCTTATATTTCCTATTATTTTTTGTTTTTAAATATATATTATTAATATGATATAAGAACATCATCCTTCTTATATCACATATTGTTTTCCCCAATATATTCTTCTATCAAGTCATGATGGCTGACTATAACTGCCATCTTTCAATTCATTAAATCTTTAAACCCCATTTGTAGAAAGGACAATATTATGGAACAGACATTAGCAAACAAACTTCGTAAAGCTCAGTTCAAGAAAACAGCTAAACGAAATAACTGGATCAAGGATAAAGCTCCAGAAAAACTTAAGAACTTCCTTAAATTTATCTCAGACGAAGAGTTTGACAAATCAATGATGATTATTGAATCTGTTGAGCTCGTAATCCAGGTCGGACAGCTTAATCCATCGATTGCTGGATTCATCTATTCATTAACACAGATCTTACTCTTACCAATGAAGATATTCCCATGGAGAGGTCTCCGAGACATCGCTGCTAAGATTGATGCATACAATCTCCGAGCAGTGCAAATCTGGTATGGAGATGAACTTGTATTACCAACTGAAGATGAGATCGTTGCTAACATCTCATCAATCGTTAATGAGATCATTAATGAAGAAAAGGCAAACAAAGAAAATTTTAATGCCATCTGATCCAGATTAATAGGATCATACAACGTATAGGAGGTACTATTATGAAATTAAATCATAGCTATGACAATAACCTTGCATCCTTTGGATATAACACATTAAATACAAATGCATTCATGACTATTCACATGAACAGTCAAGGAATCTACCTGCCGAAGGAGTTACCCCGGCAGAGACAGGGTATCGGTAAACGAAACACTTGTACGTGAAATAGAGCAAGACCCATCAGATCCGTATATAGCTCTTTCAGTCTATCGCATGGATCTTCCAGCAGGTCGTACTCATGCAGTCACAGGTGTGATCAATAATGTATTTATTCCGGTCAACTACACAAACTACTGCATATGTGATCGAGAATATGCATTATTCTTCGAAACACTCGATAATGTATTATACGTATATGCAAATCGTATGGATTTCATATCCGTAAAATATGACATTATCGAATCTCAGCAAGAACTACATTCTCTAATGAACAAGTATCTTTCATCTGATATTAGAGCCAATGAAAGAATCAGTATTTATGAAATGCATCTGCCGAGCAGAGAAATGGTAGTATTCATTCCAGGTAGATCCAGATTTGAAATAACTCCTTACTCCAATATGGGTAAGAGAATTATATCATGCGGATCGGCGTACTTACATGAAGATTTATCAAAGGGATTATCCAAAGCAGATGTTGATGCAGCAACTTGTATCAACTCCAAATGGAAAATCCTCAAAATTGAAAATAAATGGTACAACTGGACCTACATCAATAATTCAGTTGTTATCACATCCGAATATGAACCAAATTGGTTCACTGACGAAGATGGCATCAACAAGTTTGTTATGTCAGAAGTAGACAGATTTGGGAATATAATCTGTACATTATTTGCTGATAAAGGAAAATCGAAGGATGTTAAAATTCCGAGGTATTATCATGCAAATAATCCAGATTTTAAATTAAATGAAACAGTAGCAAGAATGGCGCCTAGTTCCACCTTTGTTATTATGACAGGTAGACAGGGCATGAAAAAGTAATTGGAGGAAATTTAAAATGGCAAACTTTAATGACATCGATGGATACTTGGATCAGGAAGCGTACGCGCAGAACATCGCGCATATCATTAACAACATTAATGAACACGCTAAAAATGAAAACCTGATGGATTACATTAAAAGGTTAGACGAAATCAATCTCAAGCCGGATGCAATTCCAGACACGTATGAAGAAGGCGAAAAGGTCGTTATTAAGCACTGTGCTTATACTTTCACAAAGATCTTCACCGCATTAACAGTTGGCGGTGATAGAACTTACACAGATGAACATGACGACATTACGATCACAACTGAACGTTGGTTCCCGCTGCTCATGGCATATCTCATGAATTTCACTGAAACTATGAGACTTTACACACATATGTATTGGACCATCCATGAATATAACGGTGACGATGATGAGCCGATTAATGCATTCCGTGACATGTTCTTGGACATGTTCGGATTCTTAGAAAATGCTCATCCGCGTCTCAAGCCGTTGTTCAATACAGTGCGTGATGCATCTGTCGAAAATACCAAGAAGCAGGGTATGAAGATCGAACAGATATTCACAGAGCCAGCAATCTATGATCTCGAGCTCTATCGTACACAGCTTAACGAGCAGATCAATAAGCTTAACGAATTTCTCAATGACTTTGCAAGCAAGTCAAAGGCAATCTATGAGGAATATTATGGAGAGCCAATACCGACCGAATTCGGTATGCACATGAGCAACCATTTTGACAAGGCATATCTTGCAAAGATCGAAGCTCTCAATAAGGATTACGCAACAAAGATGGTGGAAATCTATAAGGGCTTTAATAAGTTCTCGCTGGATTATCATGTCTTTAAATGCGATCCATATGAAGGTGAATGGACTGCAGCTGAATCAGCCCATGAACTTGCAGAAGTAAAGAAGACAATGGGTCTCATTGACACACTTCTCTTCTGGGGAAATAGCATGGTCTCTGATGCAGTTAAGCTTCATGCAAATCAGGCATATTACAATATGCTGACGATCGCCGAAACGCAGTTATATCCGTTTAAGGACGGATCAAATCCAGAAGCTGCAAAAAAGCTCGCACAGACTTACAAGGAACGCGCAGAACACGTATCGGAGAAGACCAAGGGAGTAGTACTCACTGGTCGACTCTGATGGGTTAGGTTGTTGAAATAAAATGCGTTACGAGACCCCGCTTCGGCGGGGCCATTCGTAACAACTTTTATTTTTTATCTTGCATTACCTGACAAGCGGTTGAACCATGAAGATACATCTGACAATACAGCGTTACCAATAACAGAATCAATATTCTGAATTGTATTAGCCATCAATGCCAATCGAGATGTTAATCGAATTGCACCGTTTGGACGGTACTTATCAACACCTGCACATATAGCAATATAGTCAAACATAGTATGGTTATTCAAGAAAGCAGATGCTTTATCTTGAGGAGATGTCATTAAGACATGCTGTAAATCTGTAACAGTCATTGTTACATCAACAGATAACGGGAATCCATGAATTGATAAATCCTTACCCGATTGATTCTTGTTAACTGTAACTGATGTTACCATTCCTAAACGAGTACCCCAAATACCTGGAATATTCGCTTGTACTAGTGGAGGGAATGAATAAGATGCTGCGTTATTAGTAGATAACTGTGGAAGTACCATTCCTAAGATAAAGAAATAAGGTACTAATATATCCATCAAATATGAATAAGGATCACCACCAGAAGCATTCAAGTGAATTGTAATATCACGTGAAACTGTTGATGTATGTGATTTGAATATCTGAGGATAAATACAGTGGTTACCAACGAATGTACGAGCAAATGAACCAGCTACTGCTGCAGTGAATCGACCAACACCAGCGGTCATATTCGATAATACAGCTTCGGCAGCATTTACTGCACCACCTGCAATATTGATGATAGCATCATCAACTTTATTTTTTGATGAGTTGGTTAAGAATGAGATTTCCGCACCAAGTTCAGCACCCTGATTGATTACGGTTGCATATACCTGAGAATCACCAACTTCATTCTGGAAGGTTTCATTTGCACCAGCTGGATCTATCATGAATGAAACATACTGAGATGTATCACCTGTCAAACTATCAATACCTTGAATTGATCCTGTTTCAAATAATCCAGGTGTTTCATCAGTAATCCACTTTGCATACATTGACCAAGGTTCTTTATCGCCATAATGTTGACCTAATGAGATTGGTATAAGTTCATTACCAATACGAACACATGCATTCTGTAAACCTAACTGGATAACAGCCGTGTTAATCATCATTTTAACATTTTCGATATAAGAATGCCAGTCTGCTTCAAATGTATAGAATGGCTGTTGAACAGATAATGATGTACCAAGAGCTGATAATACACTGGCTAAAGCTTTAACCGTACCATCACTGAAGATAGCGTCATCTTTTTCAGAGTTAACAGATCCACTACCTGAATTAGATCCACCAGCTGATTCAATTGATGAGGTTAATGCTTCGACCATGCTCTTAGCTTCACCCAATGAGTCAAGATCCATAACAGCATCACCATCATCAAGATCTCGGATGTTCTCTGCTGTTGTATATTTGATGTCTTGGTCACCCTCATTCTTCAATGCATTGATATATGCATCTTGAGCTGCTGAATCTTCTACAAGTCTATCGACTGCAGCATATCCAGAAGTACCCGTACCATCGCCAAAGATATCATATGTCTTCATTGCGCGAGCATATTTTATCATCAATGAGATTGTACCAAAGATGGTTGACATACCACCGGTGAACAATGCTCTACCGACAACGAACTGACATGTCTGAGCATCTAATAATACACGTGATAAATAGAAATCACCAACTGTGCCTGGTATATTTTCACCATCATCTGCGGTAATAGTTCTGATATCATTTAAAGATGTCAACTGTGGAGGAGCACCAAATAAACGAGGTGAATAAGCTCGATAAATGTTGATTGCATTCCTAGTTGTAGATGCATCAGAATCCATCGTACTTTTATCAACAGCCAAACCACTTCCTGGGAACAAATATTTTAATGTACCAGACAATGTCTTTGGAGATTCAGAATTCGAACTAATTGCTGATGGATTACTGGACCAATCTTTAGCGGTCATGGTTGGTCTGGTTGGTTCAATCACCATATTCTGAGGACCGTATAATCCTTTTTCATTAGTATTATTCGAAGTTTCTGTTTCATTTATACCAGTTGAATTCTTTTTATTCTTCTTTTTATCAGATATGCTATGAATTACATCACTTACAGCATTCACGGAATTATCAAGCATGCCGATGATTGATGTGTCATATGCTATATTAACAGCTGTTTCATTTAAATTATCTAATGCATTTGCAGCACGATCGAATCCGAGTGCATCTAAAGCATTAGAAGCTGTACCAGTAATCGATGCATTATTCATTATCCATGTACCAGCACCAGTTACACGTTCTCTAAATGTTTTAGAAGAAACAGTATTACTATTACCACCAGGAGCAACGACATTCTCAGTGGCATCGGTCATAGCACGTTGATTTTCACGTTGAGCTCTTTCGTATTCTTCACGTTCCATACTATTCATTTCACCGTTCAAATAACGCTGTTCATCAGTTTCATTAGCCATATAATCATCCCTTTCTTAATAAAGTTATTCGGAGGTTTTATATTATGACACCAGGTAAACCATTCTATTCTTTGAAAGAAAATACATCTATAATGAAGCCATCATTATTTCAAATTCTCGATATTTCTTATGTAGAAAATACTGAATTGGATGTAATAATCAAGAGTGTTTTAGCTCGTAAAGCCCATGACGATTATATCTTAGATCATGGATTTCTAAAGTTCAGCATACAAAAAACACCCGCTAATTTATTAAATTATTTTTATAGATTATTATGGGAATCATCCTATATTAAACTATCAAAAATGTCAAATTCAATAAAGGATGATACAAACATTTCAATGTATGTTACATTATCAGAAGCAATCAGTATCATCATAAGCTGTACTCCTCCATTATTGAAAAATAGTATCCCCGATGGTATTAAATCCATTCCGGATATTGTATCATCTTTGAAGGTATTGTTGATGGAGGATTCTCATGAATTAAGACATTATCAATCAATATTTAAAGATATTACACGTTTCAAAATATTCGAAACTACTGAAGCTATTGACTTATCTAAATTCCAATTACTTAAGCCAACTACATATGGTACATTCTATGTATTGACATCGGATGTAGATTTCAAAACTCTCACCAATCCTAAGCCGGATCAACATCCTTTGGCATTTTTGATGATTAGATTAGTCAATCAATCTCAAATAACTAATTTCAATTTACTGATAAATACAATTCCATGTGTGGTTACTAATGTCTATATTGATAATAAAATAGTATATGTCAGATTATTCATATTTGATGCTAATATACCATTATTATTGGATAGACTCAAATTATCATATAATTTCTAATTTTTTTATTTTGTATACATATATTCTTTTATTGTATAGAATGATAGAAAATGATTAATTTTATTAAAATTTACATGTATATCATTCTATTGAAATACATCAAAAGATGTATTAATTTATCAATAGGGGAGGTATACCATTGGCCACACAAATGGATATTGTCGGAATAGTAGCTGCAGCAGTAACAGTATTAACGATCGGCGCAGCGATAGCATCATCGGCAAGAAAAGACAGATTCGAGGAAAGAAGACTTGAAAGAATGGATGAAGAAAGAGCATCACTTAATCGAATCAACATGATGCGTCAGAATCTTCTGATGACTCAGAATCAGCCACAGGTAGTTTATGTGAACAGCCCACCACAGAGAGATGTAAATTGGGTTGAGAACAATCAGGTTCCAAGATATTATGAGGACCCAATCTACCGTAACACATTTTATGGTAACAGAGAGGTTACATTCGATCATAATGATCAGACGATTCGAGCGATTGCGAGTCGCCCACCATCACCATCACCAATCTTCGGTATTGGATATCGGCGTTAATAATTCTCATAGGATGTATAACATATGAATACATTGTGTGAGATTATTATAATTAATTAAGTAGGAGGAAAGTATTATGTCTATTACGACACCAGCAGCTGGTGTAGATGTTGGATCTATCTTCAATGATGCAATGAATGCAGGATCATCAGCACTTACACAGGCAGGGAACTTATACCAGCAGGCGCAGCAGGCATTTGGTTCCAGACGAGAAACTCAGGGAAATCCGTATGCGAACGTACCAAGTCCTTGGGATAACAACAATCCATCACAGCAGCAGGCTCCACAGCAGGCATATCTCCAGCCAAGCTATAGCTATGGTTATAGCGGATCAAACAATGGTTTTGGATATGCAGCTCCACAGGGTGAAGTTGGAATTCCAGGATACACAAATCCGATGTACGGCAAAGGAGGATACTGATGGGAACATTTAAAGAATTCTGTCAGGAAACTGCAGTAGTAATCGACAAAGATAAAGTCGATCGTGATGCAACCATCGATGATGCAAGATTAGATAAGTTTATCGCTAATATGAAGAACTCATATAAGGAGAATGTAACCTTATCTTATATCCAGAAAACAGTCAATGTTAATCCTGGCGAAATCATCGATAAAGTATCGGCAAAATATTCAGATGGGGATATTCCAGATGGTTTAATAAATAAGATAGCCATAGGCTTATTTGGCAAACCATATGCGGATTTAGTAGATGAAGAGTGCAAAATAATAAATGTACTCAGCATATACTATACAATATCTAATTAATAATTAATAGGAGGAAAAATATCATGGCTAAAACTTACGAAATTAGAGGCAACTCTAAGATGACACAGATCGACAGAGATACAATCTCTGCAGATCAGCTCGCACAGTACGTTGAATCAGAAATTCTTGGACTTCCAATCAAGGCTGACTTCATCACAACTCACGGTGTTAACGGCGGATGCTTCGTAGTAATGGACGTTGCTATCGATGATCAGTATCTTACATCTCAGCCAACAACAGGCAACTATGTTGAATCATTCCTTGCAAAGAATTCAGCAGCAGTTAACTTCAAGGCTGATATTCTCAAGGCACTTAAGCCGTTCATGTTCCCAACAGATTACACAAAGATCATGAGCTCACCTGAGAAGATGCACCAGCTTGCAAATGTTGGTATCATCGGCGGTACACTCACCCACATCAGACAGTTTGCTGAATTCAGAAAGAGCGAAAGATACAACTCATGGGCAATCGCTCTCAACACAGAAGAAATTCTTAAGCACTACTATTCAAATCCGACAACTGGCGAAATGGAAGGTCAGTTCAAGATCATTGAAGTTGCTGGAGAAAGAGCACCTGGTATCACTTGGACAGTTGAGATCATCAGAGATGGATCACACACATCAACTGCTGGTGTTACAGTAGATGCAATCTTCAAGAGCATCAGATAATATTCGAATATTATAAGTACTTAGAGAATGAGTACCCGGTTTTACCGGGTACTTTTTCTTTAATCTTTTTGGAGGTTTTTGAGATGATTATCGACTTACATACAGCATTAGAATCTGTTGAATCTTATTTTACGGATGACAGAGCCACTTATACTATGCTAGGTTGCATGTGTGGAACTCAGTTATTCAAACACGTATTTGATCTATCTTTAGGATATTTCAGTTTTGGTGATATTTTATTGATTGAAGGTTGTCAAGACTTCATGGGTATGTCAGAACCATCTCCTTCAAACAATCATTTTCACTATTCTTCATTATTGAGCAAGAAACCGGTGCACTCATTATTCAATGAAGTGTGCGATTTATTTTCTTTTAAAATACTTAATAATGGAAATCCAGTATCTGAGTATAAGTTTGATTTCAATATTCAGTTTATCAATAGATTCAATCTTGTTATCGTATGCGATGCTCATTTAATACCTCAGATGTATCTGGCTGAATTAATGAAGTATGTATCCAGCAAATTAATCATCTTAGTTGACCCATTTACTATCTATGGTAAAGCATTTGTTGATGTACCTACTGTAGTAAACTCAACATGCGAATGTGATGAGTTAACTGCAGCAGCACGTGACGTGTATAATGTAGAAACGAACTTTATCAAGTCTGGTCAGAAGATGATAAATGTCATGAACATAGCTCCACCAAAGACAACAACCAGATTCGTAGGTAATCAGTATGTAACAAATGATCCACCATATTACGAATTGATGATTGATAAGCTCAATAGTGTAGGTATTAAGAAGGATTTCAAGTATATCGTACCAAATAACCAGTTAATGTTTTATGAGTTAGAAAAGACTGAAGAATCTATCAATAAAGAGGTAATTTCAGTTAATCAGAATTCATTGATAAACATTGTCAAGATGGATGGTTCATTAGGTACTACACTATTCACATGTAATCTTAATAAATATAAGAGAAACTTTCGAGCTCAGCTTGAGTTACTCGGTAAACAGAAACCTTTTACAATGGATACATCAACTCTTAAAGTCATCCCAGGTAGTTTACTAACCATTGAACAAGCTGGATATCATAAATTTGATAAACTCACTTTTGTTCAGAGTAGTTTCGGTCATAAATTATCTAAACAGGAGCTTTATACTTTGATGACCATGACCGAACATTTGACAATAGTGGAGGAATAATAATGTTATGGTTAAAGCGGATTAAATATAAAAGGCAAGCAAATGAATATCGAATAATCGTTGAGGGATTATCCAATCTCATCATCGGTTTACTCAAAGATTTAGGATCTCCAAATGATTTTATAAATTATCCAGATTCGGATGATTTATTACTCACTGCGGAGATCCAGGATCTTTGTGAATTGATCGTAAGATATAATGATAATATGTTTGCTCACTCAAGTACAACACTTGGTTTATCATGTTTTGTGAATCTTACAAAGAATTACAATGAACTGATGAAAATAAAGACTGAGTTGTATGTTAATAGGTCTAATATCGATGCATTGAAAAATGTAGCAAAAGCAGTTTATGATGAACATGGTGAAGAAGCAATTCAGAATCATCTCAAGTTAAAGAATACTTGCGAAAACATGAGTGAGAAGATGATATCTATGATGAAGCAACTTCATGCAAATGTATTGAGTGATCTTTCAGGTATGCGTACAGCAATCAGAATTGAGATGATTGATGTTCGTTTAGAAAGAGATATTATCAAAGATCATTTTAAAGGAAAAGAAGAACACAAAAAGATCGAATTGCAGATCTCAAAAATAAATGAAGAGAAGGAAGTGCAGAAATGACAGATTACAATAAATATTCCAGAGAAAAACATATTAATGTAATCCCAGAGAATGATTTCAAAGAACTGGTTGCTGAAACATTCGATACAATCACATCTTCCTTGAGAAGTACTTATGGTCCTTATGGAGCATCTAGCCTTATCATGGAAGGAAATGAGACAACCACAACAAAGGACGGATACAACGTATTCCTCTCATTAGGTTTCTCATATAACTATGAAAAGATGATCTATCTTGCAATTAAGAATATCATCGAACGTGTCAATAGAAATGTCGGAGATGGTACAACATCATGTATCCTCATCGCAGACAAGCTATTCAGAAATATCGAAGCCATTCTTTCAACACCAGATGAGAAGAGAAGAGCTCTTCAGGTACTTGATAATATCGAAAAGTATCTCCAGACAAATGATGAATTAAATAAAGATGCAAAGTTCCATCCAGTACCACTGGAAAAGAAACACTTCTCAAATATCATCAGACTCGCATCAAATTATGATGATGAATTAACTGATATTCTTATGAAGTCATTTGATCCAGTATTTGATGAAAATAATAAGCTTGTTTCAAAGAGAAATATCATCACAGAAGCGGTTCCTTCAGATTCTGGAGCTATAAACTATGAAATCAAGCAGCTTCCTGGTAAGTATCGTGTCCGTGTAGATATGCTCGGTCAGAATGGTATGGGTACAGCTGCAGCATTATGTCTGGAATTCCCACAGCAGATAAAGATCGTATTATTCGATCATGCATTCACTCAGAATGACTGGACACTTGTTACGGCAAATCATGATAAGGAAACCAGAGTTCTTATCATTGCAACAGAATTCTCTCGTCAGTTTATGGATAATGAATATCTTAAATATCTTAAAGAGAGAATGCTTGTAAAGCAGCCACCTGCATTCTATATTGCAAGACTCAGAGGATACTTCATTCAGAATGAAGTTCATGATCTCGCGGCAGTAATGGGACAGACAGCTTGGTCATTATCAACACATATGAATGTTGACTATTCACAGATTCCAGAATATACTATTCAGCTTTATGGTGGAAACTGTTTGTGCTTTGATGATGTAGAACCACCACTTGATTACATCAAGGAAGTTGAATACGATATGAATCGTGACTTATCAAAGTCAATTGCAAAGCGTAATGACTTCATCAAGCGTATCGAAGCTTTGAAGATGGATTGTCAGGATACAATGCTTACAGTAAAGACAACATCTCCACTCGAAGCAAAACTCATTACAGATAAGATTGATGACTGTGTTTCAATCATTGATTCTGCGGCAACTAATGGAGTTGTTCCTAACATGCTTCGTTATGCATATTACTGCATGGATTCAATCAAAAAGAATTATGAAAACTCAGAATTATCAAATAAGATCATCGAAGCGATCAAGGAATCAATCTGTGGTTTATTTGATGATATTTGGAAATCCAAGTATCTCAATGAGAATATCCTCACAGGTGAACAGTTCCGTGAAAGATTCTATGATGAAGATAATTGGGAATCATTCAACATCATTACAGATGAATTCACAGATCCATCAGAATTCTGTACATCTTCACAGTACGATATTGAGGTTGTTGTTGCAGCTATCTCAATCATCAAGTACTTGATTACATCGAAGCAGTTCATTTTCGATGCTAATCTGTTAAGGCAATTTACCGAACTCCCGTATTCGGCGGAGTAAACATAAACTCAGATTTTATACCGGGGGAATTTCCCCCGGTATATTTTCTGATTTCTGTCAACAGAATTGTACTTAACTTTTCAAGGGGTGTACAATATGAAACAATTAAAGAATTCATTATATAGGGCGATAGCATCTATTTTAGTTTCCGATAATATGGAATTTAGATCAGCCAGAAATATCATACTGTTTTCACAGGTATTAACAATTTATCCATCTAAGAGTATATATGCACTTGTAGCACATCGAGTAATCTCGTTTTTCGATAAAAATGTTCTCAAGATTGATCTCATCAAGAACTTCATGGAAGAAGAAGGGGAAGATGAAGAAATCATCAACACAATTGATGAATTGCGTAAAAAGCCAGAAGTAACAACTTCAGCGGAAGTAACTCAATTGTGTTTAATGTTTTCTGATTACATCAAATGGTCTCGAATATTAAAGAAGAAAGATACATTCTTATCTTCATTGGATTTAGTAGATCCAGATGAACCACCAAATCGAGAAACCATGAAGCAGTTGTATAATGCAGCTTCAGATATTATTGAAGCTTATAATTATGCGAATATAACAGAAACATCTCACACATTTGATACATCGGATAAAGACTCGATGAAATATGTTATTGCAGAAACAATAGATGCCCGTTCATCAGATAAAGTAATTCAGACGGGTGTTCGTGGATTAAATATGATTCTCTCACCGGGATATTTAGGTGGTTATCTATACATATATGCAGCTCTTCCAGGTTGTTATAAATCAGGTATTCTGTTAAAGGGTCATGTAGATACTTTGAAATATAATGCACATCTGAAGAATATTACAAATGGCAAAACTCCAATCTCAATGTACATCTCAATGGAGAACACAATGACTCAGACTGTTCGAAGACTATGGTCATTATTGTATCCATCAGCAGATATGTCAATGTTCTCAGTTGATGAGATAGCAGATATGATCGAACAGGCATTGACAGCTAATGACATGAGATCAGTTATTCTCTATTATGGCTATAGAGAGAAATCAACTCGCGATCTTCAGAATATCATTCAAGGTTTCAATACAGATAAGACAGAAGTTGTTGCAGTATATCTTGACTATATCAAACGTATTAGATCAGCTCGTGATGATGCAGCTGTACTTTCATCAGAAAAGTCAGAGCTTCATGCAATCATGAATGAATTAAAGCTTATTGCAGCAAACTTCAATATTCCGATAATCTCAGGTCATCAGCTCAATAGAGCCGCAGCTGCAGCAGTTGATGAAATTGCTCGTGCAGGTGGATATAATAAGACTGATGCTGCATTGGGAAGATCTAATATCTCTGTGGCATGGGAAGTGATGGAAGTTGCTGATTTCCTTGCATTAATGAATATTGAGAACCATGGTGATACAAAAATGCTGGTTGTTAAAGCAGCCAAGCAACGTGATAAAGAAGGACAAGATGCAAATATTATTGGTTTCAGACAGCCATTCGTTTCAACATCGTCATTTGCATTGAGAGATGATATCATGGAAAATGTCCCAATTTGTGACTTTATTTATGATGGTAAACAAAGAACGAATTTTGTCGCAGAAAATATATAATTTGATATGTATATATTTATATTGATACATGTCACAAAATGATATGTTATCATAAAATTTAAAGGAGGAAAATAGGATGTACACATTCAACAATTTCACAACCTATGGAATTGGTTCTACAGTGGAAACATTACAGAGCAGAATCATTGGTCCTTTCGAAGAAGTACCATATTCTGATATCGTAATGCAGGCATATCCACCGTTTGCAATTATGCAGGAACCATTCATCGGTGTAAAAGTGCTGGTTAGAGATATGCAGGCTCACAAGGGCACACCAGCTGCAAGACTTCAGTATCTCGATCAGTACATGCCATCATTACTGCATGGCCAGGGAGTAATCATTCGTGAGACAAACGGAAATATCATGAATGATGGTTTCTGGGTAATCACCATGCCGGTACCAAGAAGCCAGCTGAAACAGCAGCTGAATAATCTCGGTAACGTATTATCTGCACTGGAGAACAATCATGGTATTGTGTATCAGGACATCATTGATATAAATGTATCAGGTAGATGCCCACTAATAGATACAGAAAGATCCATGGCTCAGATTTCGATACCGAAGATTTATCAGCAGTATCTGGTGCAGGCAGATAATTCACCGTATAAACTCGGTGGAATCGTGAGAATTAATGATGAATATCTGATTCTTAAGAGCAGATGGAAACTTCCACGACTTGACATGTTCGAAAATATATCCATGATTGTATCATGCATTCAGGGTATGTTCAGATGCAAGTAAAATAAATTATATATAGGAGGAAAAAACAATGTATAATCCGGATTATCCAACAACTTCATATGGCTGGAATGCGTTCACATATCACACACCATATGATCAGCAGACATCAATGTACTACAACGGACAGGGAGTAGCTAACCCGTTCGCTGCAACAGCATCAAACGTACCAACTGGCTCAAGAAGACAGATTGGTCAGGAGTTCGCTCAGAGCTGGAACAATGGTTACAACCCAACTCAGGTTGGTTTTGCATCATCACCATATGCACCAGCATATCAGCAGCCAGCTCAGCCATATCAGTATCCTTATGGCAACAACAACAATCAGCAGCAGGCTCAGAATAATGGCATTGCACAGCCACCAAAATTCGATCAGCCATCACTTCTCTCACCTAATGCTTTCCAGCAGCAGAGTGCATTCGGCACATCTCCGGCTCCGACATTTGATTGTCTCTATAATGGACAGGGTTCTGTATGGGATAAGTCTTCAAAGACTCCTGCATGGAATAATATCTATACTCAGGAAAGAAAGATCCTTCCACCAAGCATTGACTGGAAGGCTCAGGACAATCAGCAGCAGCAGAATCCAGGTTATGGATATGGATATAATCCAACAAACATGAATCCAAATGCTGGAGCTCCACAGTTTGCTCAGCCAACGGATGATTGGCTCGCTAATGCAAAGGCTAACTTTGCTCTTTAATAAATGAACGTGGATACGCGGGGGAGGAAACTCCCCCTAGTGTTCATGTTTTAATAAGTATAGGAGATTTATATGATAAAGAAAAAGTTTAGATCTCGACTCAATGAACTCCCTACAGATTTCAAATTTGGAATTGCTGAATTACCATATCAGAAAGGCATGCGTGCATCTAATAAAAGATTACGTGCGATTGAATTATTAAAGAAATTTGAAATTCCATATGTTGAACTTGGAACTGGAACAAATCGATTCATCGTTAAGTATGATGGATATGCAATGAAGATGGCACTTGATATGGAAGGGGTAGCTGATAATAAACAGGAATGGGTAATGTCTTATCCATTGAATAAAGTTGCTCCAAATCATAAAGGTGCAGCAAATGCATATGAAATATCTAAAGGTGGAAACTTCTTAATGTCTCAGTATGCAGGTGCTTTCCAGTCATATGGTGAATTTTTAGTTTATCGAAAAGAAATGTATGCAATTCTGAGTGCTTGGAATAGACAGGGATTTCTTTTAGGAGATGTCGGTACTACGAAAATTAACTATGCTAACTGGGGACTACTACCAACAGGGGAAGTAGTATGTATTGATTATGCATATATCTTCCCAGCTAATATGGACTTGTTTGAGTGTAACTGTGGTTGCAAACACATGAAGATGAATGAAGAATTCACTATGTATTATTGTGAAGCTTGTGGAAAACAATATGAGGATAGAGAACTTCGTGCAAGAATTTCAAAGAATGAAAGATTGAAACTGTTTCAGGATGTTGAAGGATATGAGATGTTTGAAACAATGCAAGAGTTCGAAGTCGATGATATTTATAATAATGAAACAAAGAATAATCCAGATGTAATATCCGATGAAGAAGCAGCTTTAGAAGTAGCTAAAGCACAGATCAATGGATATTCATCTAACTGGTATAATATAGGAGGTTTATAATGAAATATTTTAACATGTTAAAGGTCTTTGAATTTGTCAAGGATATAAAAGCAGCAGCAGAAAAATATGATTTCTCTAAGATGCCTCAGCCAAAGATTGAACCTGTAAGACCAGAGCCAGATCCAATCGGTGACAGATATGAAAAACTCAAGGATGAGGAAGAAGAACTTCTTTCACTCCTTCGTGATGTAAAGGAACAGTTAAAGGTTCCAGAAACAGTTGATCCAAAGACAATACTTTCTGAAGAGGAAGTTGATAATATTCTGAAGATGCTGGTTCAGCTTCAGGAAAATATATTCTCAGAAACTCCAATCTCACAGGAATTAGTAAAACAGTTTGTTTGGAATATTCCAAGAGAAATATATGATCTGTCAATGAGAAATTATAATCAGAAGAAGCCTCCATGTATGAACCCAATGTACTGGTTCTACATGTTCTGTATAGACTTCTCAGATCTCAACATTCTTGAAAAAGAAGGGGCTTTTGCAAATGCAGTTTGCACAGCAACATCAATGCCTGATGATGAATTTGAGATGCTGGTTGATACAGCAAATACTTATCGTGATATCTTATCAGATGAGAATTTAATTCCAGATTAAGGAGTTACCTTTCCATAAAAATTTTATGGGAGGTATCCATTATGATGGAAGAATATGAAATAAAAGTGGATGGTGTTCCGGCCACATTTGATGGTGGAGCTATCAGATTCAAGAAGAATAAAGGTAGATTCGACCTTATACCAACCGATGTTGAGCGGAGAGTGTTGGAAAGAGTTAGAACGATGATACACAGCGATGAAGAGTTTGGATATGGATATTACGAGATACTCAATTATCTCACGAAAGTCAATGATGAAGATAATGACAACCGATTCATTGATGTTATCTTAGCAATTACATTGGATCACTATTATACACATAATGAGTGTCTTTCAGCTGGAGACACTGAGGAAGTAGTTACAAGATATCGTGAGAATCCATATGACAGATACGTAGCCATGTTACGTGATCTTGCTATACACTTTCAAAAGGGTGCTGAGAAATATGGTGAACATAACTGTGAAAAGGGAATTGAGTTATGGTCATTCATAGATTCAGGCACAAGACACACTCTGCAATTCTTATCGGGTGAAACGGATGAACCGCACTACATTTCAGCCATTTGGAATTTCTGGATGGCTGATTGGACAATCCACAAAGAAAAATAAGTAAAAGGGAGGATTAAAATGATAGTAACTTCGTTAAGATGTTATCTCAACATTTTAGCTCAGTTAATGACGGCAGAAGAGTTACTAGACGCTCAGTATTATATTGCTGATAAAGTTGGTATTTTACATTTTGCAGAATCAACACAATATGATCAAGAAACAGATCAATATGTTAAAGTGCAAGAAACATCAGATAAAGCTCAACCATTTATGATAAAATATGCTAATGATGTAAATAATCTTAGTATGTTTCCATATTTCACGACATCATCGTTACCATCGGATACATTAACAGGCTCCAGGGATCCACGAGTTCGTTATATTAATATTCGTTTAAAAGATGAAGCCGTTTTGATGAGTTTATACAGCGAATTTATTGCGAATATACGAAAGGATAAATTAGTCATCGTGATCTTCATGGATGAAGCAACCGTTCGTTATGGTGCCGGATTGGCTTGTGAAATGTTCTCACAGGAATTCGGCCAGGACGTTACATTCATTGATCCTCAGTATAGACCATATGTTCAAGGACGAGTGACATATGTTGGCAATAAAGAACGTGCCGAAATAGTAATTCCAGAAATTCGTAGAAAAATGCAGATTACTGGATTCATGTCAGCAGTAACAAATACCAACTTTGAATCTAACATGAATAATATAAATGAATTCCTGACTGCATATACAGAAATACCGGATGCTATTGAATTGTATAATCTATTATGGCCAGATGATCCATTGCCTGCTGGAAACTATACTCTTGCAGATGTTAAAGAGTTAATAATTCAGCGTGCATTATCAGAGAGATCACCAGATCACCAAAGGGTGAGTAATTTAAGCATAATAAATGCAAACTATATGTTTAGTCGATGATTATTTTGAGGGGGTCGCTCCCCCTCTTCTTTTTTTGTCGTGAAAGGAATGATAGCTGATGAATGTCGATAACAAAAGTCCAGTATCGGAATACTTGGTAAAACTCCAATTGATTGTTTCTAATACTGAATTCAAGAATAAAGTCGAAGCAAATAAATATGAAACCGTCGAAATGTCAAAAGAAGCAGATCTATATATAAATGCAGTGAATGAAACTGATAACTTCGCATCATATCAATATGATGCAGATTATGTTGCTGCTCGTTTGATGGAAGAATTCGGTAATGGCGAAGATCTTGAGAAATTAAAATATATGGTAGCTAATCCACACACCATTCCTCAGAATATTAAGAACGAATTACGTGATGAAGCGCGAGCTATTACTATAGCAAACTATAATGAACGTAATAGATATTACAGAACTCTTTTAGGTTTACCTACAATTGACAATAATGATCCACGTAAAAATGATCCAATGATCAGAGTACCAGAAGAATTCTGTAAACGTTATTCCGATAGGGGTATACTCAATCCAGGTATGTATATTCATGAAATGTCAAAGGAATTTCAAGAGTTATTTATCAATTCTGAATTCTACACTGAAGCATTGGCAAAGTATCCAGAAGCAAGATATCTGAAATATATCGGATCAAACAGTATACCAGTTGAAGTTTCACGTAGAACCAGAGATGGTGATATAATGAAGATAAACGTTAATAAGTTATCAACTTATCATCCAAAGTTTGGTGTTATTAATGTAACTTCAGATATCGTCCATACATTTGTTCAAGTATATAATGAAACTCATGATTATGTATTCCATACATTACGCGGTGAATTTGATAATATCTATGCTAACTATGATTCATTTATCAGATACTTAACAATTTATCTTACAATAGGAAATTGCTTAAATGAATTCATGAAGAGTTCATCTTCATTAGCTCATATGAACACAATCACTGCAGATAGATTATTTAATCTCTACGGTCTCCCATCAGTAATAATGGGAGGAACATCGATGATTGAGTTCTTAAAGAAATTCAGATTGTTATTAATGGATAAAGGTACAAACTCAGTATATCGTGTCAAAGATTTAATCGGTTATGAATATACTGATATCTATTCATTGATAATGGTTAAACAGCAGGTATTTGAGAATGGTAAACCAGTTTATGTTGTGATAAATGGTGAGTCTATTCCAAAACAGGAAATAGTATTCCGTAGAATGGGTACTACAAATGAAGCCAACTCATACTTCAAATTCCGTGAACCATCAAAAACATATCTTGAAAGAAAGTTCCCGGATGATGGATCGAATGTAGAAGATCGTCAGATCTCTTCAGGAGACCCGAGATGGTGGGAAACCAAGGAAGTTAATGATGCTTTACGTGATATGAATTATACATTATCAAATTCAAAATATATCCAGTTAAGCACTCATTTATCATTTACTGATATCTGGTTTGAAACTGTAATCTTATTACGTGGATTACTCGATTCGGGTAATTTTACAGAATTCAAACGAATCAACATTAATTACAATATTAATGGTATGACGGAAGTATCTGTATTTGATGCTGTTTTAGCATTAATGGTATTGATGAATTGGAACTTTGGTTTTGAAGGTAGCATGTATCATTCTGATATAGATTCATTATGGAATGGCATTTATAATTGTACTCCATATGAACCAGGTAGAACTTATATTGCATCAGATCCAAAATACCCAAATGAAGAATATTATGTATGCAGACGATATGATGGTGAGACAATTCCAAAGGTTTATAAGATCAATAAAACATTCACCGCAACATCGATCAGTGAAGATGAGGCTGAAGGCAACATCGTTGCATTATCATATGATAACTTAGATCCGAAAGAAAGAAAGAATGGTAATCATTATAAACTGGCATCATTTGATTTCAATGTTCAAAAGACTAAACCAGATTTCTATAACTCATTATCAGAATCGATATATCTCGGACCTCAGTTCAAGTTAATGGTAGATAAGGTAATAAATAATATCACAGATAATGTTGGTGAAGTTATCATGACTGATGTTCGTCTTATCTATGAATATCTTGAAGATAAACTAAGAAATACTACAACAATCGATGAGTATCGCGAAGTCACAGATGCTTACTATAATCTGTTCTTAGTTGATCCAGTTCGTGATTGGGATAGAGGCTTATCAGCAGATCCATATGAAACAATCGAAAATGACTTTGATATATCCAATACTGATTTAATGACATTCTGTAATTATTTCCATCAGGGAAATGATCCGGATCTATATGTTAATTACTGTGGTCATGACTATCCAATATGGTTGTGGGATGTAATGAATTCCGATGTAAAGTTCTTATTCGTTACATATTCAAGTACAGAACCAGTTGGAGACTACATGTTCAATTATCCGGAATTTGTTGAATGTTTCAATACTGCATTGGATGGATATAGTAATGAAGGAATTGATGGTCCTACATCAACTTTCCCAATCAATATTCGTGTGAACTATCGTAATATCATAAAAGAAAAAGTCGAACTTGATTTATTCTTAGATGAACAGGGTCCTGCTACATTCGGTGCTTTATTACATCAGAAGAATCCTCTCCTGTATAAGTATATCGATACTTTACGTAAGGAGAATAATAGAGAAAGTAGTATATTATTGATGAGATCAATCATCAAAGCTCTGGAATCTTATACAAATTCTAATTTATCTGCTTTGGAATTCGCTGCATTAGGTGTCGAGAATTATATCGGTATTCTTAAGGAAGTAATCTCATACTTTAAATCATATATGGTAGAATTCACAAAGGATGAATTTGTGTATCTAATTGATAATATACTCGATAATGGTGGAAACTCCAATATGATCAGATTATATGATGAAACTCATCATAAAACAATAATCTACAGACCGAAAGATTCAATTGCATTATTCGATGTATCCAGATCACAAACACATTATCGTGTTGCAGATGATGCACATGTTGGATTCTTACGTGATGAATCAATCATTCGTTTGAAGATGCCTTATAGTAATTTATTATCAAAGGGAATGGTTATTTGGTATGATGATGGTAAAAAGATTACAAGAACACCATTTGAAGGATTAACCAATGATACTGAAGTTATTGCAAATCTTGTTTCAGATAACAATGGAAGCTATAAAGCAATACTTCATAAATCAAATGTTGATCCCGATAATTATTATGGGAACAAAAGAAAAATATAAATGATATTGAGGAGGGCTTTAAGCCCTCCTCTTTATCTAATTTCTTTTGTTATGTCAAATACATGAACATACTGATCATGCTGACCAGGCTGTAGTTTATGTGATATATCAAATAACTGTTCCATCTGTAATGCAGACATGATATCAATCAGCATCATTACAAATGATTCAGATACTTCAGCATCCAAGAATGCATCAAGTTCATCAATTATTGGAATATTGTATCGAGTTAATCCTGTAGCTATTGATAAATCAAATGCTAATGAAAGTAATGTATTTTCTGACTGAGATCCATATCTAATATCAGATAACTTATTAGCACCGCTTCTGAATGGTAATGTGAAATTGGTTTCATCTATGACAGGTTTTAACATTTCCATATCACCATCATACATTACATCCAATAATCGGTTAGTTAATGACAATGCATTATTAACCTTTTCTCGAATTGCTAATACTGGTTTGCCCTTTGTCGATGATGTAGCTTCTGCTATTATCTTATACTTCTTATTCTTTTCAACATATGAATCCAATTCAGAAATATTAGAATTATACTGGTTATATGCTTCTTCAATAGTTTTCAAATCTTTTGTGAGAATCTGTAATTCCGATGAGATCTCATAATAATCTGCAGAAATGTCATTATACTCATTTTCACAGTTCATAAGCTGTTTTGTTAACTGAGAAACCTTCGAGAATCTAACTCTGACATCTCCAATATTAATGTTTCTAATAGAGGAGAATAACATTCTCTGATTCTTATTATCTTCCATCTGTTCTTCCAGCTTCTTAACCTCATCATCACAGTTTTTGATCTTGAAATCCAGATTACTGATTTCTTTATTGATAGCATAAATCATTTCTTCCTCATTCTGTTCTCCATGATTGAGGATTAATCCACTCATACTTTCAATAGTCTTATCCAGATCGGATAATTGCTTTATTAAACGCAAACGAGTTTCTTCAGATGTAGCACGTTCAATCAATTCATTGATATATGTGATATCAATACCATGTGAACGTTCTTTCATATTTTTCGCAATTGATTCTATTGCGAATAGATCCTTACATTCATCGGCAATCTGCATTGAAATTACTCGTTTTATACTTTGAATTCCTTTGTAGGCAATCTCTAGCTGTTCGATATCATAAGCTGTCATTGATGATGCATCATTGCTTTGATAAGATGCAAAGAAATGATTCATTATTTCATAAGCATTCTTATACAAACAATTGTTTGGATTACAATCGATGATATTACCATGTATACCAACTAAAATGTTATGTAATCTATGAACTGCAGCTTTTTCAGATTCGGAGTCTTTTAATGTAGCTCCTTCACGAATTAAGAAAGCATTTACATCAACACCATCAATCAGCATATCACACATCAAATTCAGTAATTTATCATTTAAACATGTAACAATTTCTTTTGATGTAGAATTAACAACCGATGCCAGATTCAGCATATTTGATAAATAAGATGGACTGGTTTCTACATTATAAATTGGCATGTCTTTAATCTGATTACTGATGTCTTCTCGCATCTGTTTCAGTTCCTGATAATCAGTTAATGATTTTTGATTCATTCTGATAGTATTCTGAATATCATCCCGTTTAGCATACAAAATATCACGGTCTTTAATAAATCCAGACTTATCAGATTTGATATCATTAATTTTCGATGATAACTCAATCTGAGTGTTAACCAATTCATCACCAAATGATGGAGATACATTACCAAGTTTAGATACTACGTCTTCATACATCTGAATTTGATTATTTAAAGTAACCCATTCATCATTAATGTTCTGAGATTTTAATGTCTGGATTGTTCCATATAAAGCATCCATTCTGGATTTACGATCTTTTGCAGACTCGGATAATGATTCAAACTGTGTTCGTTTCATTTCTAGTTTAGCACACATAGCTTCATATGTTCCATATGTTGAAACAATGAATTCACGTGAATTATTTAATCCAGTAATGATCTTATTTGTATATCGATAATCATCTGTACTCATCTTATGAATCGTATTGTAAATATCGATACCCATTGCTTTATACATCGCATTTTTACGCTGTGTATCAGACATCGTACCCATGTTTGTCAGCTGGGTTCCATTAATTATGAATTGAAAAATGTACTTATTAATACTCAATTCTCGATCAATAATTATGTTAAAGGTATTAACACCACCGCTTGGATTGAGTTCTTCTCCATTTTTAATTATTGATGATGATATAGTATGTGATGATTTTGTTGGTTTATAAGTATGAGTAATATTATATAAATTACCATTTACATCATATCCGATTCGCTTAATACCAACTTCTCCGGGGATAATTAATGATAAATCATTTCGTTCATCTCCATTGAAATTGATATCTGCAAATGGATGTAATAAATGAGCTAATACGGTTTTACCACAATGATTCGGTCCATATATCTGGATGATTGGTTTGTTAATATGACCAAACTCAAAACGAACATTTCGAGTTTTCATAGCTGCTTCAATAGCAATGAAATTCTCTAATTCTATATATAATATTTTCATTTATTTTCCTCCTACATATTTATATTATTTTGGTGGTCATGGGAATAATGTATGTATAAAAATATTTTTTATTATTCTATACATATATAATTTCAATGTAAAGGCTCCCAAATAGTGGTGAGTTTTATACACTATTTTCATTACGAAAGGAATGTTTATTATGTCACAAGAAGCAACAACATTTGAAGAGAAGAAAGAAGCGTTACTCAGAAGAAGAGAGAACGCAGTAAAAGTCTATCAGTCAGACATCGTGTGTTCACAGAGAATCCCAGATACAGTAGCAGATCTCTTCCACGATCAGTTCGGTATCTATATGCCAACACCAAGAATCACAGTTCCGATAGTTGTGGATGTAACTTGGAAGCACATCCTCAGATTCGTTCAGAAGCAGCCGGTTGATGAATTCTCAATTGAAATCGCTGGTGTGCTTCTTGAATATGTTACAGATATTTCTGAATCAGATAAGTCAACAAATATCGTACCACAGTTATACCACAAGAAGCTCGGTATCTTCAAGAAGAATGAGCACAACACAACAATTGGTACAGATATCATCCAGGAACAGCTTCAGAAATATAATGATTGGAGATCTGTAAATCTTACAGAACATCTCACAACTCTTGAAGACAGTGTAGCAGCAGAGGTTCTCGCTGAATATGGACTTTCTCTCAATGCATCAGCTGCAATCCTCCCACTCATCTCTGCAGCATATACGGTAGCAGTTGAGATCGCTCGTGAATCTCATGAAACTGTAAACTTCTATAATTATTTCGAAATTGATGTAATGGCTGATGAGAAGATTATTCTCACTCCACTTGCTCCAATCAAGCAGAACATCAAGAACGATGATAAGAAGTAATCACACGTTTATAAGAGGCCGTGTTCTTGAGCACCGCCTCTTTAATTAAATTCAAAGGAGAATAAGTTATGAAGAATTTACTCATCGCACTTGGTAACTGTGGTACACAGATTGCAAAAGCAGTTACTAACTCACCACTGCTCGGCGAAGATGTATTATCGATTTATGCAATCGACTCTCAGCTTGGCAACGTTGATGTTTCAGACATCAACAGGATTAATGTAATCCCGATTATCTCAGACGAAAAGACTGGTTCAGGTCGTAACAGAGCTCGTGGAGAAGCTATGTACAAATATCACGAAGAAAATGGAGCTTTCAATGCTATGTATGAAGAAGCTGAAAACTCCAAAGCTCCAGTACTCGTAGTAACATCAGCAGCTGGTGGTACTGGTTCAGGTGCATGCGTACCAGTTTGTACAGCTCTCATCTCACGCGGTGTACAGGTTATTCCGATCATAATTTGTCCAAACATGGATGATCCGGATGCATATCATTTAAACACTAATGATCTTATGTTGGAACTTGCTGATGCTGGAGTTGAAACATACTCACTGTTCAGAAACCCGAAGAACACAGCAAACTATACTCCAATCAACAATGATGTCGTAAGACTTATCGAGATCATTCTCGGTAAGAGATACGACAACACTGTTCGTGACAGTATAGATGATTCTGATCTGGATGTTATCTTATCATTACCAGGTAGATTCATTGCAGTAGCTGCAGAATCTAATAATGTAGATAACCTCAGAAAGGAAATCACAAGAAAAGTTCTCAATGGATCACAGCCAGCTTGGACAGCTGAAGATACACAGAACTCAACACTCATCACAGCATACTCAATCAAGAGTGCTTATGCTGATGATGACTTCCATGAAGTATTCTCAGATATCAATGCTCGTATAGCAAAGACATTTGATAGATACTCCAACATCGTTAATGATGATAACAACGGTGAAATGTCAGCTACAGTAATCGTAGCAGGCTTACCAAGAGGCGATATTAAGATTATCGATTCTCAGTTTAAGGAAGCAACAGGTCTGGGAACAGGTGTTAATAAGTCAGCTCGTCCATCATTCTTAAATAGGAAGAAAGCTGTTGTATCGGACAGCAAGGCTGATGGTGTGACAACAAAGAGCTTCAAGTGGAAATAATATTTCTGCATAAATATATAATTAATCTGATATCTACAATAGAATATCAAATAAAATAATCATGGGAGGAAGAAAAATGACACCACAGACAGTTTTAATCCCGGCAGGTTCATACATCGAAGATGCAGCTAAGCTCACACTTAACAGCGTAGATAGCTATATGAAGATGCAGAATATGCCAAGACCTACAACACCAGAAGAAAAGCTCTTCATGAAGGAAAATGCGAAAAAGCCGTTTTATGCAAAGATCGTTCCAGCGGCTCCAATTCTCATGCAGTATATCCTCGAAGCTGATATGAGTACAAATCAGCAGGCTATTGCATTAGATTATGCATATATGCAGCATATTCTCGATAGAGAATTCATTGATATGCTTATGCAGTATCTTTCACAGCCTGGTCAGACTTCAGGTGCTCGTGCAGCTGTAGGTGCATATCTTGCACACTGCATGGATTCTCTCGTTGAACAGACAGAGAAGAAGATCGTTAAGGTTCCAACAACAGTAACTCTTAAGAATGCGAACGGCGAAGATGAAACAAAGACAGAGACTGTTGAAAAGGAAATCATTGAGTACAAGTATAAGCCAGATGATATCAAGTTCATCACAGATGCTGTTTCAACACTTCTCGGTTCAACAGCTAACTGGGTACAGTCTGAATATCCAACACTCAATGATGCAGAAGCTATCGGAACAGCTGCAGCTGTATGCATGGCAAATGATCACTCAATTAAGATGTTGATCGATATGAACCTTGCAATCACAGCAAAGGTATTCGATATGCTTGATAATGATGGTCAGAATAAGATCATCACAACAGCTCTCGAACTCAAGAAAGAAGACTTCCAGAAGCTCACAGCTAATCAGGAATCATTCATCGATTCACTCAAGCGTTGGGTATATGGAAAGCTCAACTTCCTTGATACATCAACATGCTATCAGTTCCTGGTTGGTGTATATGGTTCAACAAAGCCATCAGACCTTAATAACAGATTAATATATATTAAGGACTGCGGAACATCATTCGTAAATCTTCTTCAGGTTGCTAAGCAGCTTGAAGCATAATAGGAGGAAAAAGATATGCTTAAGGTAAACCCACAGGTTAAGGCATTAATCGACCCAATCGCTCGTACAATGACAGAAATCGCATGGGCTGAAAAGACAATGCCTGTATATGGACAGAAAAATGAAACTCCAGAAGTGATCACATGGAAGAAGAGATGTGTTCACTATAAGTATGAAGGCAACGAACTCGTTCTCTCACTTGCAAGAAACGATGAAAACAAGCTCGTATGCACATGCTGCGGCAGAGAGATCTCAGAGAACTTCGATGAATCTGGTTGGAAGAAGCTCGTAGATGCTATCCCAGAGCTCAACAAGATCCTCGTATTCGGTATGGCTAATGGATTAGATGCAGGTCCAATCCAGGCTGTTATCAACATGAAGGAACAGCTCCCAGAGATCATCAAGATCGATAAGGAACTCTCAGAATTCATCAAGCGCGAGAACATCAATGCAGATCCTGCAAACAACCTCGCAAACGCTTATCAGGGTGCTCAGTACAGACCGATCACTTCGATGAGATAATTAAGACATTTTCTAATTATTCACAAGCATAATAAACAAACATATGGAAGAAGGGGGCTTGGTGCCCCCTTCCAAAATATGTCCTTTTTATTTTTTAATTTGTACACAAATGCGCAGTTGTTGTAGCTGTGAATAAACCAGACTCAGTATTCATTAATACATGATTAACAAATGATGGTCTGAATAGTTTATTCATATTCATACCTCGAATATTAGAAGCAAATAAGAAATTAAATCTTGATGTTGGATTGAATAATGATATATCAAATCCCGCTCCAGACAAATCAACCTTTGTGATATGTTCATCCAATCTGGCTACATATGATCTCGCGATGAAGTTATTTTTTGTCTTGTGGAGTAGATTTGGTACTTCCAAATTATATGATGAAGCATCATTGATTTCTTCAAAAAGATTGGTTAATTCAACAATCTCAACATTACTCATGTTCATCAAATTGATTGCAGCTAATCGAGGTCCATGTAATGTACGTTCGATATCGGTATCTGTAGTAATAGATACATTTGGTGCCAATGTTGATAATCTATATGTATCACCAACACGTTGCATACCAGACATATCTGATGTAGTCTTATATGATTCTACATAGATTGGAATTGGTGTTGTATTATTATTAACTGATGAATTAGCCAAGTATACTTTATCAATATCTCCGTATAACATACCACCTTTAGTATATAATCCATACCAAGAATCAAGATATGATATAGACTGAATAACACTCATATTTGGTATTAATACCTGATCATATTTGATTGGATTTACTATTGGATCGATTTGTACATTATTGATATTTGCTTGTTTAAATATGTCATTTATCACAGTTTCTATGCTGGTTTCTTTATAAATAGAATGAACACGGCCACGCATAAAATGGATTGTATCTTTTGGATAGCAGTATATTTCCAAAGGACACTTAACATTATCATTCAAGTCAGATGACTTGGATTGTCCTTCAGTATATGAATCATATGTTGATGAAACGATATTTTTGTTTTCAATATATCCAGATCCAGCGATGTTGATTTCTTTTGTACTAACCATCAATATTGGATTTTTTTCATCATCATTCATTTTATATATTCCACCCTGTAACACTATTGCTACATTTAATGAATCTGAATTTTCACATATTTTTTGTATATTCATCAAGTCGGAATATATACGAAAACGAATGATTGGGAATGTTGCAGTATCATAATTATTCATTAATGATATAGAGACAATGTCTGATTTTTGTATCGTCAAATCTTCAGATCCAAATGAAATATTCAGACCATTTGTCTTGTACATCGTCACATAAATGTCCTTCATTATGTTTAACCTCCTCAAACACAGCTTAATAAATTTATGCCAATGTGCAAAATTTAATTACAATAAACACAGAAAGGTGCTGAAATTTATGGTTCAAATAGTTCAAGAATCGGCGAATTTATTGAAGTTATCGCAAACTCCAATATATGCTAAATTCAATGAAACATCAGATATCTCCAAGTGTGTTGTTAATGAAATAACTCGTGCTAAAGATAAAATAGTTAAAAAAGAAGATATAGCAGAATTACTTTCATTAATGAAACTTAATGGAGATGCAATTGTTAAGAAAGCAATTGCTGATTATGAAAAAGGAAAGATCATAATCATTTTCAATAAGGAAACATCTGAAATTCCATCAACTTTACCATTCATTATTAATAGTAAAGGTGAGGAAAGTACAGCATTTATCTTTGCAAATGTATTCATGAACAATGTTAAATCTGCTTCAGAATATACTACTTTAATGGCTATGATGGAAGCTGCATATTTGGCAAAAGAAATGCAAAAGAAGCCAGATGCTTTCATCAACAATCGTTCCTTAATGTTAAACTTGTGTAATCTGTATACTATGATGGTTGTTGCTCCATTGGAACAGAAAGTTTATATCAAAGGCGATAACCTGGTAAAGACAATGTTATACATTATATCATTCTTCTATAAAATGATCGATGGAGATGACTTTGAAATCATTCCAGCTTATAAGAAGATCATCTCAGATAAGATAGATGATCGTGTTGCTCAACAGATCGAAGCAGAAGTTCGTGCTTTACCGAATATTTCATTCATGGAATTTCTCGATAAGTGTATAAAACGTTTAAACCCAGTGAGATACGAAGATATCGATCAAATGTATATGACTCATTTCATCAGAGTATGTGGTGTATCCTTATGCTTTGCTTTGGAATGTGTTCCATACTTATTCATTCTCGTAACAAGTGTAGCTTATAGGACAGGAATTACATCAGTTGGTCTTAATAAGTTACTTGGTCCTCAAATAAGAAAAACGATCACATTATTAAGTACCGCTGGAAACATCTAAAGGTGGTGATTTATTATGCTGAAGGATGGAAGCGAAAACGGTCTCAGGGAAACAAGCAGACCATTCCAAGGCAATCCGACATTCGCCGGAGGATATCCAAAGGATTTTGCAGATAAAGAATATGCGGGTCGATATGCATATCCTCAACAGGCAATCGAACCAAAAATGCACTGGAGAGGTGACTGGCAAACCAGACCACCGTCGCCTTATGATTATGAAGGTGGACGAGAAAAATACGAAGGACCTGTTCAGGAGAAATTAGAAGTTGATTATTATTCCGGACAGTATGTTTCTCCATCAAAAGAAGCCGATGATGCTGTGCATTTAGTCAATGATAAAGCAGATCATTTTATTCGTGATTATAATGATCCAACATTGAAGAATAAAAGCGCAGCATTTAGCGATGGTAGACGTAAAGACACATCATTTTCTGCAGTTGATAGTAGATCTCATTCAACTGATAACATACGACCAGTAAGTTATCGAGAAGAATTTGATGATAAAGCAGCTGAACGTTCTGGAATGTTTACAAATCAATTCAATAAAACTCAGCCAGTATTTTCAGGATCTACAACTTTAGTCAATCCAGAAGGCGGAGATAATTATTCTGAGAAGAATCAGATCATGATGGTCAATGGTTTGGAAACTGCAGAAAAAGAAAATGTTCGTGCTCAGAACATCGTAAAAGGTGGTAAGCCCGATCAGAGTAAAGGTGATACGACAAAACATAATCATGTCAATAATCATGTTCCGTTAACTCCATTACATCCATTTACTCGAATTGATGAATATAAAGGTGGATTATATACAGCAACCAAAAAGATGTTGTTCAGAACATATAATCGAACACATTTACCAGTTGCTGATGCAGAATTCCGTAAGGGATTTCGTCATATATTCTTCAATAGACCAGAATGTTATGTAATGTATGCAGATAATGGCAAACCACATCTTTGTCAACAGGCAGAAAAGGATGAAGATTTCTATTCATTATATCAGAGACTTCCACATGTCGTTGAATTATTAGCTCCATCATATGTTACTGGTACATCCAGTACATCGGACTATGCAGATCGTGGTGAAAAGTTCTTTGATAACTGGAATTATCTTCTCAGTAATCGTGTTCTTGGTATGGATATTGGTGAAGAACAGTTATCCACAAAAGAAACGATTTCTAAGTCTGCCGAAGGATACACTGTTATGCCTGGTTTGCACTTTGAATCCAGAACAGGTTCAACTATTTCAATTACTTTCAGAGATACTAAAGATCTCGAAGTATATGAATTCTTGAAGGCTTGGATGTTATACATTCATAAACGTGCACGTGGATATTTTGCTCCTCCATACTATGGATATCAGTATGAGAATCAGTTCTATCCAACAAATCGTACTCCTACAAGAATTGGTAAAACATATAAGTCATACGGCATGCAGTTACATCCATATGATCGTGCATTGGAATATGGTGCATCAATATTTGATTTTGCAACAAATGAATGTGACAATAAAATCATTTATTGGTGTAAGTATTTTGGTGTTTATCCGGTATCTGTATCATCTCCAATCTCAAATGAGAATAATGGACCATTATCTCCAGATAGTATGAAGATTACTGCGACATTCAGATACCAGTATAAGTTACCTGGATCAAACAAGTCATTGGTTGAATTCAATTACAACTCAGGTATTTGTAATGAATTCGGTCATCTAAGTACTGCTCGTACACCAAAATGTTCAATGCCATTTATTCACAAGAATCGTGATGATGATTTACGCATTTACCCTCAGGAATGGGATGGATATGATCCATGTTATGCATTAGCTCAGGCTATTGGTGCAGCTGGTATGTTTACGGGTACACCAATGATATTATATGAATGCTTGAATAAAAATCCAATGCGTGAAAACGGTGATGATACGGATTTAATAGTACATCCAGTATTAAGATTCGCTGATATTAATGATCCTAGATTGAATGAATTACTCAATCTTGGATATAACAATGTCGTCGATTATGGTTCTAAACTTGCGGCTCAGAACCAGATTACCGTTGAGAATCCATTGGCTGCCGGAGCAGAAACACAGCCTGAATTAACCAGTCTTAGGTCAGAATTTGCCGCATTACATGTATAGAAAAGGAGTGATATGAATGCCAGAATTAAATGATGAAGTCATTAATGGGTTATTGGCCGATATTGTCGGTAAAGAAGGCCCGGTTGAAAAAGAAGAATTACAAACTACCATTCAGAATATTCTTCATGACTACAATCTGTCAACCGATCTTTCATTCGTTGAGAAGATTGCAGCAATCAACTTTGGCCGTGATGAAGCCGGTAAACAAGATAAAGAAGATCTTGGTATAATTCCTCAGGAATTAAAGGATGCATCATTCTTACCAGTTAACACTATTGCTGATATCGCATTAAAACAAGATATCGACACAGTCATTACACAGATTCCAGAATGGTATACTGCTATTCAGGTAATGCGTGATTATATCTGTGAAACTGATACAGTTACTGGTCGATTGGCACGTACTATCACATTTGATGAACGTGAAATAGAACACGATGATCATGAACATAATACAATTATGGGAAAGATCACTGAAGTTGAAGAACGATTAGAGTTACATCAACTTATAAAGAATCACTTGGTTACTGGAGCAATCGAATATGGTGAAGATGCTATTTACTGTATTCCATATGCAAAGGTATTCCAAGACTTATGGAAGTATCGAATGTCTGAAGATATCGGTAATAACCGTAAATTGGGTACTCCAAATGGTAATATGTTTGATACATCCGCAATCTTACAAGGTTATGGATATCATGAACAAGCAATCGAGGTTTCTTTAAAAGATACCATTATAGCAGAAATGGTTGAAGAAAAGAAACGTAATGTATCAAATGCAAAACCAATAAATGATGGGACATATAAACGTAATACAACAGGAAAAGAACCAGGGGCGGGTTCTGGATGTTTGTTTACGGAAGCAGAAATCATGGAATTGTATCCACATTATCACCAGCCTGTGGAAACAACCGACGATATGTCCAAAGAAGATAAAGAAAAACTTGAAAAGTATCAAGCTGAAGCAGATGCTGAAATCGATGCTATTCTCGAATCATTATCTTCAAGCATTACCTTTGTAAATGCCGATGTTGCATTACCAGTACTCGAACAGTCAGCTCATGATCTTAAGGCTGTTTATGAAGCTAAGTATAAGAATGAAGCTCATCAAACAATTGATGAGGATGGACATATCATTCATGAAGGATTCATTCCGGATGTTGATTCATTCTTTGAAGAGATCATGCAGGAAGCAGCTATCAAGAATGATGAAGCTGTACTTCCACAGTTCTCACGTATCAAAGGTATATACCTTAAACCACTTCCAGCAACGAAGCTTATTCCAATCAGAATAGATCGTTGTGTTGTTGGTTATTACTATTATTCAGATATGACCCGACCAGATCAGGCAGGTGATCGTAAGAATTCGGGCTTAACAGGATATACACTTCGTTCACCATCTATCGGTTATGATACATTCGCACCAGATAAGATGCTTTGCGAAAAGTTAGCAACTAAGATCATCAATAACTTCGATCTTAAATTCATGCGCGATAATACAGCACTTCATGAACAGATCGTTGCAATTCTTCAGTCACATAACTTCAACAATGCAATGATGCGTTTCGTATATATTCCAGCTGAATATGTTGTTTTCACAGCGATCAACAAGGATGGTGCCGGCAAGGGACATTCTATGCTTGAACCAGGTTTGGTTACAGCACGTATGTACATGTTCCTTAAGTTATATTCACTCTTATTCCAGATCAATAACTCAGCTATCAGAGTTTATTATCTCAGATCATCTGGTCTCGATCAGAACTATCGTAAGTTCATTCAAGAAACGATAAGAAAGTTCTCTGCACGTCGTATTACGACCAATGATATATTCAATTATCGATCATCTATGACAAAAGTTTCAGGTGGATCGGAATTGGTAATGTATCTTGGTGCGGGTGAAAAGAAACCAGTTGAAATTGAGAATATTCCAATGGCTGAATCACCGATATCAACCGAGTTACTTGATAAGCTTAAGGATGAAGCAATTCATTCACTCGTAGTTCCAACAGCTATGATCCAAACAGCAATGACAGAAATGGACTTTGCAAAGGAAGTAGAGCTTTCAAATACTCGAATGAATTCTGCTGCATCTGGATATAAGATTGACATGAATCCATCTATTACAATTCTCTATAAACGTATCTTACGTTGGGAAACTGATATAGATCCAGATATCTTAGCGACACTTAAATTCTCATTCAAGATGAATGTTGCTAAAGAATTGGCAGTTACTGCAGAAATGATTACAAACTTTACTGCAGTACGTGATATGATGGTTCAAACATTCTTAACAACCGAAGAACAGAAACCAGATTCAGATACTGCTCCTGAAGGATTCCAGAATACATTGGTAAGAGAATATACAAAGCTCTTGATAAGAGAACATTTCCCTTCAATAGATGTCGATAAGATGCAAGCTTTAGCTGATGAAGCCCGTGTAGCTGCACAGGGTAAGATGTTATCAGTTCAGGCTATAGCTTCTAAGAATATATTGGCTGATAAACAAGAATCGGAATCTGAAGAAGAGGAAGAAATATAATTGAAAGGGGATGATAAAATATGGCATCGGTTGAAAGAACGACTACTGGTGTTATTATCAGGAAGCCTGATACAGATATAAAGAAAGCCGTACTCAAGTACTTTTCTTTGTTAAAACCAACACGTGAATATTTTATCTACTCAGGAAACGATCCGAACAATAAAGCATTATTCGGGAATGAAAAGGATGTGATTTATATCACATCCGGTTTCCTGGAGATAAAAGATCCTGTTATACAAGCAATGCCTCGAGGAATCAGAAAAGAACCACCAACTCCAGCTAGAATCAGCTTAAAAGTTGATCGCACTCCTCGTTCAAAGTTGCAGGTGGATTGTATTGAAACACTGACGGCTTCTAAATCTAATAAGATAACTGTAGAGTGTAAACCCGGGGTGGGTAAGCTCGAGCCTTATTCACGCCATATTCCGACTCCAACAAAGCAGGGTTATACTCTTATGGGTGACCTCAAAGTCGGTGATTTTGTATTTGATCGAAGAGGTAAATTAACCAAGATTCTCAAGATATTTGAACATGGTGAACAGGACATTTACAAAGTAACATTTGCTGATGGCAGAATTGCATTATGTGGATTGGATCATCTTTGGACTGTAAAGTCTCATAAGAATGGTGCTTGGAAAACCCTCATGCTCAGAGATATGATCGGTGATTTTAAACATATAAAACCATCGAAGTTAAATAATCCAAATCGTGATCCATATGCTTATAAATACTACATTCCTATGAATAATCCAGTTCAGTATCCTAAGAGAAGTATAAGTATAGATCCATGGGTTTTAGGATGCTTCATTGGAGATGGTTGTCTTACATTACCTTACTTGACAATATCAAGTGGATCTGATGAAATACCAAACAAAATAGCTGAAATATGCAAAATCAATGTGTGCAAAAAAATTCCAAAAGATCCTAAAGACTATGCATATATCTTCAAAGATAAAGAAGGCCATGCTATAAGAACAGATGCATTCTTTAAAGATTATCCGGAACTACTGGATTATTCACGTCATAGAAGCATTCCGAATGATTATTTGTACAACGATGTGCATACTCGTTCTGAACTGTTACGTGGATTGATGGATACCGATGGATGCATTTCTTGTTGTGAGAATAGATATAACGTCACTTATTCATCAACAAGTTTTGCTTTGCTGAAAGATCTACAAACATTGATCTATTCACTCGGATTTACAACTGGACCAGTTCATGTTGATAAACGTACAGACAAATACACTGAAGAGTTCTGCGGAAGCATTCATATCAGAGTACCAAACATTGCAAAACCTAGTCTATTTACTGTCTCGAATAAACATGAATTAGCTATGGAATCTTTGAAGTATAATAAGGATAATCGATATGATGATTTATTAATCAAAGACATCTCATATTCTCATCGTGAGAAAAGTAGATGCATCATGGTTGATAATGATGAGCATCTGTATCTCACAGAGGATTACATCGTTACTCATAATACGTTCATGGCTATATACTCGATTTGCAAGTTAGGTTTGAAGACATTAATTATCGCACCGACTACTATGCTAAAAAAACAGTGGATAGAAGAGTTTGTGAATGCAGGAATCGATGAAAAAGATATTGCTAAAAAAATACAAGATGCACCGAAGAAATCGGTCTGTGTAGTCACTATATCTGCAATTGAGAACGAATTACGTGACAATTGGTTTGGATTATTAAATATACTCAAAGAATCAAATTTTGGTATAAAAATCATAGATGAAGCACATCTTCATTTGAAAGGTATTTTGAAATTTGATGCAATCTGTAATATCAAACATAACTGGTATTTGTCAGCTACACTCGGTAGATCAGATGAAGCAGAAGATAGTATTCTTAATAGAGCATTGTTGGATGCTGAACGATTTATCGGCGATGGTAAATATGAAGAATATCAGAAAAAGTATGTTAATGTAATATTCCAAGATATTTGGTATAATCCATCCAATAAACTTTGTTCAGAAACATTTAAATTCGGATCAAAGGGATTGGTTAGAAGTACATATTACAACATGCTGATGCAGTATAAGAACGGTATACCATTCATTACAAATATCATTAACTTGATTAAACGAATGGATGGTATTAAAACATATAAAGGTAAAACTTTAGTGTTATT
>JAEEGL012966472.1_pt1 | contig 36423 bp, 40 predicted proteins | sample 9134231 | NCBI WGS metagenome assembly JAEEGL01 (sample SAMN16246548, study PRJNA631951) | gut metagenome | biome: gut microbiome; feature: rumen; material: fiber-attached | host: Bos | place: Iran: Karaj | collected 2018-10 | reverse complement strand
GTCAAGGACGTCCTCCTGCTGGATGTCACCCCGCTGTCCCTCGGTATCGAGACCCTCGGCGGAATCGCCACCAAGCTCATCGACAGGAACACCACCATCCCCACCAGGAAGTCGCAGGTGTTCTCCACCGCGGCGGACAACCAGCCGTCCGTGGAGATCCACGTCGTCCAGGGAGAGAGGGAGATGGCGGCAGACAACACCAGTCTCGGCAGATTCGTCCTCGACGGGATCCCGCCCGCACGCCGCGGAGTGCCTCAGATCGAGGTCACCTTCGACATCGACGCCAACGGTATCATCAACGTCACCGCGAAGGACAAGGGAACCGGCAAGGAGCAGAAGATCACCATCGCATCCTCCAACAAGCTCAGCAAGGAGGAGATCGACAACATGGTCAAGCAGGCGGAGCAGTTCGCCGACGCTGACAAGAAGAAGCGCGAGGAGATCGAGATCCTCAACCAGGCCGAGACGGCCACATACACCGTCAAGAAGTCCCTCGACGAGCTCGGGGACAAGGTCTCCAACGAGGAGAGGGCGAAGGTCGAGGCGGCGATCACCGATCTGGACAACGCACGCAACTCCAAGGACATCGAGCAGGTCAAGCAGAAGATGGACGCCTTGTACAAGGCGATGGAGCCTATCTCCCAGAAGATCTACCAGCAGGAACAGGCCCAGCAGCAGGCCGGCGGACCCGGTGCGGGACCCGGAGCACAGCAGCAGAGCCAGGAGTCGCAGGCCGGAAAGGACGGCGACTTCGTCGATGCTGACTACAAGATCGTGGACGACGAGTGAACATGCCTAGAGACTACTACGAAGTACTGGGAGTCCCGAAGGACGCCGACCAGGAGACCCTCAAGCGCGCCTACCGCAAGCTGGCGCGCGAGAACCATCCCGACGTGTCCAAGGACCCTAAGGACGTCGCCGAGGAGAAGTTCAAGGAGATCTCCGAGGCGTACGAGGTCCTTTCGGACCCCGAGAAACGTAGCATCTACGACCAGTACGGTCATGAGGGTCTGAGCGGCCAGTTCGGCAGCGGCGGATTCAACATGAACGACTTCACCCACTACAGCGATATCAGCGACATATTCGGTGATATCTTCGGGGACATCTTCGGAGGCGGCCACAGCCGCAGCCGCGGAGGACCCCAGCAGGGCGATTCGCTCAGGTACGACCTGGAACTGGAGCTCGTGGATGTCCTGACGGGCAAGGAGATAGAGATCGAGGTCCCCCACACCGCCGCCTGCGATGCCTGCCACGGCACCGGAGGCAAGGACGGGAAGGTCAAGACATGCACCAAGTGCGGAGGGCGCGGACAGGTACAGATGGTCCGCAACACGCCCTTCGGACAGATGGTGTCCGTCTCCGACTGTCCCGCATGCGGAGGGCGCGGCAAGGTGGCCGACGAGAAGTGCCCCAAGTGCCGCGGCCGCGGAAGCGTCCAGAAGACCTCCAAGATCAAGATCAACACCCCCAAGGGAGTCGAGGACGGCATGCGCCTCAGGGTCGCAGGGGCGGGCAACGCAAGCCCCAACGGCGGACCGCCGGGCGACCTGTTCGTCGTCATGCACGTGAGGCAGAACCGCCAGTTCGAGAGGGACGGCTACAACCTGTGGACCGGCGTGACCACCACCTATCCGAGGCTCGTGCTCGGAGGCACGGCGATGGTCAAGACCCTCGACGGCAAGTCGGTGGAACTCAATGTGCCAGCAGGCACCCAGGTGGGTTCCGTCCTCAGGATCCCGGGAGAGGGACTCCCCAAGGGAGGTTCCACCACCGCCCGCGGAGACCTGTTCGTACGCGTCAGGATCGAGGTGCCCAAGACCGTCTCCAAGGAGGACAGGGAGCTCCTGGTGAAGCTGGACAGCAGCAACAGTCAGGAATCCGGATCCATCTCCAAGAAGATCAAGGACGCCATCTTCGGCAAGAAGTAAACCCCTTACATTTCCCCCTTTCACATACCCTTTTATCGTACGTTACCATACCCAGCAACGATGAGCGAGACCGAGCAGGATTATGCCGGAACGATTTACACATGCCCCGTATGCGGAGGGGACGCCAGGATCTCCTTCGAGAACGGAACGAACATCGTCTGTCCCAAATGCGGAGCGACCAGGATCATCCTGAGCTTCAGTCCCAACGGGGACATGATCACGGTCTCGGAGAACAACAACGAGTACTACGAGGTGGAGCCCGATGTGCGCAAGGCACTGTCCAAGCTCAAGGCCACCGAGTCCCTTCCCGAAGGGGAGAGGGAGCTCGCTGCCATAGACGCATGCGTGGACCTCGCCAACGCCTACAACGCCACCGGAAGGGAGGGGAAGGCGGAGGACCTCGCCAACCAGACCCTGTCCGAGCTGGCCGAGATGGTCGACAAGGGCATGGACGTCGGCGACAGGTACTGCGACCAGGTCTCCATGTGCGCCGCCTTCGCATCCGCACGTTCGGATTACGACAAGGCCCAGAAGATCTACGACGCCGCCCTCGAGAGGCTGAAGGACGTCAGGAACATCGACGTCGCCACCCTCAAGGTGAAGAGGGGGCTCCTCTGGACCAAGAGGGACTCCGAGGGTGCGGAGAAGCATCTGCGCGACGCCCTCGACATCGTTGGGGATTCCGACACCTCATCATATCCGGACCCGTACATCAGGGTCATCGCCTACGACGCCCTCCGCGCGATATGCGCGAAGAGGATGGACAAGGACGAGGCGGAGAAGTTCCTCTTGAAGTCCATCGATGAGAGAAAGACCCTCCTGAAATCCAATCCAGACACCCCGTCGTACAGGACCACCGAGCTGGTGGACGTCCTCGGATACTATGCGGAGACCCTCTCCAAGTACGGCGACGACAACCTCGCGGAGCAGTACCTCGACGAGGCCATAGCCCTGAGCACGGCCGTAGGCCATCAGGACGCACTTGCGTACGCGAACATGAACCGCCTCAAGTACGAGCAGAACAGAAAGCTCCCGCTGCCCGAGGACATCATGGAGAGGATGGACAGGATCATCGGCACCCTCGATGCCGTCCCCGCCAAGGACAAGCGCCTGAAGGAGACGCTGGCACAAGCGTACATGTTCAAATCCATGGGCCGCAAGCCCGAGGACTACGAGGGCCTCACCGAGGACATAGGGAACGCTTACAACATCCTCCTCGACCTCGCATACCAGGGCGACGTCAACGAGATGTACCTGATGTCCGTAGCCCGCTCGTACCTCATCCTGCTCAACATGAAGCACCCCGACAAGGCCAAACAGGTCCGCAAGGAGATGCAGGAGATCGGCATCTCGCAGAAGGCTCTGGACGAATCCTCGAGGAGCTCCATCGGCAACTCCGGAAAGAAGACCAGGGTGGATCTGGACAAGAAGCAGCCGGAGAAGCCCCTTCCCGGAAGAAGGCTCAAGAGACAGGTCAGGAAGAAAGACTGATCTTTTATCTACATCATTTCTGATTGAAAACGTACCCTCTGATGGATATATCTGGCACTTTCCCTGTTGCACCAGCCTGCCCGTGCAGAGGCAGTCAATAATCTAACTCAGGAGAATAGAGAGATGGCGCCGAGAGGGAGATTCGAACTCCCGAGGCCGTGAGACCAGCGGTTTTCGAGACCGCCGCCATACCGGGCTTGGCTATCTCGGCTTGGTTGCCACAATCTGCTACCTGTATATTAGTTTGTCTGTTTAGTCGTAGCGTTCGTCGATGACGCGCTTGGTCTTCTTCTCGCTCCTGGGAAGCACACCTATCTCCACGACCTTGACCAGCGGGGTGAATCCGATACGCTCCTTCACCCTCTTGGACACATCCGACGCCAGCTTCAGGAAGTCGACGGTCCCGTTGGTCTCCACGTAGATGCGCATGGTGTCCTTGCCCTCAAGGTGCGAGATGCGGATCTGGTATTCGCTGGACAGTTCGGGGAACTCCTTCAGGATCTCCTCGATCTGCGCGGGGAAGACGTTGACGCCCTTGATCTTCATCATGTCGTCGGTCCTTCCCATGACGGTGCCGATCCTGGGGAACCTGCTGCCGCACTTGCACTCCCCGGGTATGATACGGGAGAGGTCGTGCGTCCTGTACCTGATGAGCGGGGCGCCCTCCTTCACGAGGGTGGTGATCACTATCTCGCCCATCTCGCCGTCCGGCACGGGTTCCCCTGTGGCGGGGTCGACGATCTCCAGGTAGAGGTAGTCGTCCCAGTAGTGCATGCCGGTGTTGTGCTCGCAGTTGATCCCGATGCCGGGACCGTAGATCTCTGTGAGGCCGTAGATGTCGTACAGCTCGATGCCAAGCTTCTCCGAGATGTAGGCTCTCATCTTCTCTCCCCAGCGCTCGGACCCGATGATGCCCTTCCTGAGGTGGATGTTCTGCTTTATCCCCCTCTTCTCGATCTCCTCCGCAAGCAGGAGTGCATAGGAGGATGTCGAGCACAGTACGGTGGACCTCATGTCCTGCATCATGGTCAGCTGCTTCTCGGTGTTGCCCGGGCCCATGGGTATCACCATGGCGCCGAGTCTCTCCGCTCCCGCCTGGAATCCGATACCTGCGGTCCACAGCCCGTATCCGGGGGTGATCTGTATGCGGTCCATGTTCGTCAGCCCCGCCATCCTGTAGCAGCGCTCGAACATGATCGACCAGTCCTCCACGTCCTTGGCGGTGTAGGGGATGATCACGGGCTTCCCCGTAGTACCCGACGACGAGTGTATGCGCACGATCCTGTCCTCCGGGGCGGTCATGAGACCGAGGGGGTAGGCGTCGCGAAGGTCGCTCTTCTCCGAGAAGGGCAGTTTGATAAAATCCTCGGGGGAATCCACGTGATCGATGCCCGCCTCCTTGAGCTTCTTACCGTAGAAGCTGCCCGAGGCGACGAGCGCTTTGATCCTGTCGTTTACAAGTGCCAGCTGTTCCTTTGTTATCTGCATGATATCTCATCCTCTGTAGTTGAGCGCCGCTACGTTCGCTTCCTGGAACTGCGGTTTGACCATTCTCTTCATAGTTTCCGTGATCTCATCCATGGTGAAGTCCAGCACGCCGCTCCTGACGGCGGCGCCCAGCAGCACCATGTTCGTCACCTTCGGGGAACCGATCTCCCTGCAGGCCTTCTCGCAGTCGATCACTGTCAGGTTCTCTACGTTCTCCTTCAGGTATCCGACCATCTCGCTCCCGTCGTACCCGGTGTCCTTCAGCACCGATGTGACGGGTTTCACGGCATGTGAGTTCACGATCACCCTCCCTCCCTTCTTCAGGTAGGGGAGCATCCTCACCGCCTCGGCGGGTTCGAACGCGATTATTATGTCGGCGGTGCCCTTGGCGATCATCGGGGTGTGCACCTTCCTTCCCACCCTTAGGTGGCTGAACACGCTTCCACCCTTCTGGGCCATGCCTATGGTCTCGGCGCTCATCACGTCGAGGCCCTTGTCCATCGCCGCCGCGGCTATGAGCTTGGAGGCCAGGACGGTACCCTGCCCTCCGACCCCGCAGAGCACTATGTCGGTCATCTGGCCGACCTCCCGATGGCGTCTGATTTACAGTAATACGTGCACAGTCCGCAGCCGTTGCAGGCTCCGGGATCTATGGATGCCTTCCCGTTCTCGAGGGATATGGCCGGGCATCCGACCTTCTTGATGCACAGCTTGCATCCTATGCATCTCCCGGGATCCACCTCCATATGGGATTCCGGTCTGAACAGGGCGATGCAGGGCGACTTGAAGATTATCGCCTTCACCCCCTTGACGGCGGATACGCGCTTCACCGTCTCCACGGCCTCGTCGAACCTCAGCGGGTCCACCGTCTCCACGGCGGACAGACCGATCCCCTTGAGGATGGCCTCGATGCTCACCTTCTCCACAACATCGCCCATCATGGTGCGTCCCGTACCGGGATGGGGCTGGTGTCCCGTCATCGCCGTGGTGGAGTTGTCCAGGATGACCACCGTCAGTTCGGCCTGGTTGTACACGGCGTTGACTATGCCCGTCATCGCCGAAGCGAAGAACGTCGAGTCGCCGACGAATGCGAAACAATCGGTATCTGGCTCTATGCGTCCGATACCCTGTGCGATGGAGATCCCCGCTCCCATGCAGAGGCAGGTGTCCACCATGTCGATGGGCATGGCGTTCCCCAGGGTGTAGCACCCTATGTCCCCGCAGTAGACGGTCTTCCTGCCCTTCATCGCCTCCTTCACGGCGAGGAAGGATGCCCTGTGGGGACATCCAGCGCATAGGACCGGCGGTCTCACCGGGAGCTCCGGCGGTTCGGGAAGGGACGGATGTCCCTCCTTCGCGATGCCCATGAAATCGGAGATGTATCCCGCTATCATGTTGCGGTCCTTCTCGCCTGCGCATGCGACGTCGTGGGTGAGCATGCCCCTTATCTTCGTCCTCAGGCCGTACTTCCCGCATACGAAGATCAGGTTCCTCTCGATGACTGGATCCAGTTCCTCTATGCAGAGCACCTCGTCCTTGTCCCTCAGGAACTCTGCCGCCAGCTTCTCCGGGAAGGGGAAGGGGGTGGATACCTTGAGTATGCTGGGACGGTCCCCGTCGGGGAGCGATTCCATGACGTTCCCGAAGGGTGCCCCGTGGGTGGCTATGCCCTTCCTGCCGCCGTTGTCTATGATGATATTACGGTCATATGCGGAGAACTCGTCGGAGATGGATTCGTTCCTCCTCTCGATCTCCATGTGGTTCCTGAAGGAGAGGCGCGGGAATATCACCCATTTGGAGGAGTCCTTCACGAACCCCTCCGGTACATTGCTGGCACATTCCTCCTTGTCCTTCACGTCGATGGACGCGTAGGCATGGCAGACGCGGGTCGTGGGGCGGAAGAGCACCGGCGTATGGTATCTCTCGGAGAACTCGAACGCCTCCTGAATCATGTCGTAGGCCTCCTGCACGCTGGAGGGGTCGAAGCACGGCAGCTTGGAGTATGATGCGAAGGTACGGGTGTCCTGTTCGGTCTGGGACGATATCGGTCCGGGATCGTCGGCGACCATGACCACCATCCCTCCCTTCACGCCTATGTAAGCGAGGCTCATCAGGGGATCCGATGCGACGTTGAGTCCCACCTGCTTCATGGTGACCATGGACCTCGCCCCGGAGTATGCCGCGCCCGCGGCCACCTCCATCCCCGCCTTCTCGTTGACGGACCATTCCACGTACACGTCCGGGGACCTGCGCTTCGCCACCGTCTCGATCACCTCGCTGGACGGCGTCCCGGGATATCCTGCGACCACGTTCAGTCCTGCGGCTAGCGCTCCGAGGGCGATCGCCTCGTTCCCCATGACGAATTCCTTGTGCATCGTATCAGACCGTTTATGCCGCGACTGAGTCCGGACATATAACATAGACGTACTTCAATGCACATTTCTATACATCAATGTACTTTTTTGATTTACGCAGGCGGCTGCCGAGGGTAAAATAATAAATACGCATCTGCTACACCCAGGTGCGATAGATATGACAGAGGAACAGCTGCCCTCACCCGAAGAATACGACGCAAGGATACGCGCCACGATCCCCCGTTACGACAGCCTTCTCGCCGACTCGCTGGACGTTGCCGTGCACTCCGGAGTGGACATAAGGTACTGGGTCGACGTCGGTGCGGGTACCGGCAACATGGCGATCATGGCCATGGCGAGGTTCCCCAAGGCGAAGTTCACGCTTCTGGACATATCCATGGACATGCTCTCGGTCGCCAAGAGCAAGACCGGGGAGGAGAGGACGACCTTCGTCCACGGCAGCTCCGACAAGATGAACATCGGGGACGGGACCGCCGACGTCGTCTCCTGCATACAGTCCAACCACTACTACGAGGAGGAGGGGCACGCCAAGGTGCTCGAGGAGTGCTACAGGATCCTCCGCCCCGGCGGACTCATGATCATGACCGAGAACGTCGCAACCCGCACCGAGAAGGGATACTCCATCCTCAGGTCGAGGCTGAAATCATACCTCACCGACAAGGGCCGCAGCGACAACGCCGCCGAGGGCTATCTCGACAGGTACGGCACCGAATACCACCCCCACACGGCCGAGGAGAACATCAGGCTGATGGAGGAGGCGGGGTTCAGGGACGTCGAGATCTTCTACTACGCCTACGGACAGGTAGGTTTGTACGGATTCCGCAGATAATCGGAACGGGCCGTTTCCCCGCAGGGGAAACGTATAAACCCGCTGGCTCGATTCCTATTTTACAGATATAGGGATGGCACCGAGGGAATCCGGATGTTAACAGTAAAGAGAGCAATCATCAGCGTATCCGACAAGAACGGGATCGTAGACTTCGCCAAGGAACTGGCCGCATTGGGCGTGGAGATCATCTCCACCGGCGGGACGTACAAACTCCTCAAGGAGAACGGGCTCAGCGTCAAGGAGGTATCCGACGTCACCGGGTTCCCCGAGATGCTGGACGGACGCGTCAAGACGCTCCACCCCAAGATCCACGCGGGGATCCTCGCGAGGAGGGACGTCAAGGAGCACATGGACGCCATCAAGGAGAAGGGCATCGAACCCGTCGACATGGTCGTCATAAACCTCTATCCGTTCAAGCAGACCGTCCTCAAGGACCCCAACGACCTCGAGAACATCGTCGAGAACATCGACATCGGCGGACCCAGCATGATCCGCGCGGCCGCCAAGAACTATCAGTCCGTCGCAGTGGTGACCTCCCCCGACCAGTACGCCCCCATCCTCGAGCAGATGAAGGCCGGCGGCATCCAGGAGGACCTCCTCAGGAGGCTCATGGCGGAGGCGTTCATCACCACCGCCAACTACGACAACATGATCGCCCTGCAGATGCAGGCGAGATTCACGTCGGGATTCCCCGCGTCGTTCCCCATCCCCACCGAGAAGGTCATGGACCTCAGGTACGGGGAGAACCCCAACCAGAAGGCCGCGTTCTACAGGGACCCCTTCACACCCGGACCCACTGTCGCCAAGATGGAGTACCTCCACGGTAAGGAGCTCTCGTACAACAACATCCTCGACATGGACAAGGCCCTCGACATCTGCATGGACTTCGAGAAGCCCACGGCCGTCGTCATGAAGCACACCAACCCCTGCGGTCTGGCCAGTGCGGACAACATCTACGACGCCTTCGTCACCGCCTACGCGGTCGACCCCCTCTCCGCATTCGGGTGCGTCATCTGTCTGAACAGGAAGTGCGACCTGAAGACAGCGGAGGAGATCCACAAGTACTTCGTCGAGGTCGTCGTCGCCCCCGACTACGACAAGGAGGCCTACGAGCTCCTCATCGAGAAGAAGAAGAACATCCGCATCATGAGGACCAACTGCCCCATCGGACCTTCCGAGAGGGTCAGGGAATACAAGATGAAGAAGGTCCAGGGAGGACTCCTCGTACAGACGGACGAGGATGTGCCAGTATCCAGGGATTCGCTCAAGGTCATCACCAAGAGGGCCCCCACCGACGAGGAGATCGACGCCATGCTGTTCGCATGGAAGCTCGCAAAGCACGTCACCTCCAACTGCGTCGTCTACGTCAAGGGAGAGCGCGCCGTGGGAATCGGTGCCGGACAGATGAGCCGTGTCGATTCCGCCAAGATCGCCACCATGAAGGCCAACGAGCCCACCCAGGGATGCGTCATGGCCTCCGATGCCTTCTTCCCCTTCAGGGACGGGGTCGACGAGGCCGCAAAGGCAGGCGTCACCGCGATCATCCAGCCCGGAGGATCCATCAGGGACCAGGAGGTCATCGACGCCGCCAACGAGCACAACATCGCGATGGTCTTCACCGGCTGCCGCGTGTTCAGGCATTAAACGCTTACGGGGGCAACGCCCCCTCACAATCATTTTTCAGAATTATGGAAAGGTTTGGAGGCCCGAGGGCCTCTTTGTTTACTGCAGGTCGTCCGGCAGGATGGGAAGTCCTTCGGCCTTCCTCTTCATATGTCCGCCGGGACCGCCGCGGGCGATCCTGGCCTTCTCGATGCACTCGGGATCGTCGCAGACGAATGCGGCGAAGACGACGTTGGTGGACGGTTTCCCGCAGAATTCGCAGGGGTAGTCTTCGAAGTTGATTGCCATGGGGAGTGCAATCGCGTGACAGACGTTAAAGGTGTCGTCCGTTCTCTATTTATCCCCAGTCACCGATTCCGATACGATAGCATGGCCACGGTGCTTGTGAAGATGAATTTCTGCGATTTCACGCACAGGATAACCGTCACCCAGAGGGACGACGGGGACCTGGACGTGCACATAGTGTCGCCGTGCGAGCACGTCAGGGATTACGCGAAGAACCTCGGAAAGGTGATAACCATCGCCGACGTCACCGACCTCAACGGGAGCAGGGTGTTCGACCCCGAGGTGCTGAAGCCCCTGACCCTCACCTGCCTCACGCCCAAAGGGGTGATAGACGCCGCCTGGCTGGAGCTGGGCATGCTGTCCGCCAGCAGGGCGAAGGAAGTGGGGCACAACGAGATCAGCTACGAGGAGCTATGACCGAGAGGAAGAGATGTCTGTGGCATGCCGACGACGGCAGGTGTTCCAACTGCAAGTCCAAGAGGATACGCCTCGACGTGCTGAAGATTCCCGACTACGAGATCTGCGTGGCGGACAGGGATTACGACTCTTGCTCGTTCTATAAGGAACGCCCGGATGTGATGAAGTGACCGATTACCTATCCCAGCTGGATTCCGACCTCAGGGCGAAGATAGACCGTTCCGACGCCATAGACGAGCTCTTCCAGATGACATTCTCGTCGGACGAGGACCCGGAGAGGATCACGTGGTGTCTGGCGAAGATGGCCCAGAACAAGTACGCCGATATGCGCATCCAAAGCATCCTGATGTCCATGACCGACAGGGATCCCGGGACGGACGAGAACATCCTTTGGGGCCTGGGGGAACTGGCCGGGACGGGTATCGGGGACGATTCCTCCTTCTGTTTCATCAAGAGGAAGATGAAAGACCCAGACGACTCGGTCCGCGGCATGGCGGCATGGGCTGCGGGGCGTTACAGGCACAGGCTGTCCATGGCCGATGAGGAATCACAAGGCATCCTGACGGGGCTGCTCGAGGACTGTTCCCCGCTGGTGAAGGGATCTGCAAAATTCGCATTAGATGACGAATCCAAGCGATGACAACCTGTTGAGAAGAGTTATGGTGGGCCCGGCCGGAATCGAACCGGCGATCTCCGCAATGTCAATGCGACGTCATAACCCCTAGACCACGAGCCCAGTATGACTCCCCATAATCTCATTGTTAATAAACGTTTTCTCATCGCCAACCGTCGGGACGACGAATGTTTTTAATCCGCAGATATATCAGTCCGCTATGCTCACTCTCGGGATAGAAGGTACCGCCCACACGCTCGGCGTAGGCATCGCCGATACCGAGAGGAAGATCCTGGCCAACGAGCTGGACATGTACCGTCCGGCACAGGGGGGACTGCACCCCCGCGAGGCCGCGAACCACCATGCCGACGTCGTGACGGGACTCGTCTCCAAGGCATTGGAGGCGGCCGGCGTGTCCATAAGGGACATTGAGCTGATATCGTTCTCGCAGGGCCCCGGACTCGGTCCCTGCCTGCGCGTCGCCGGTACGGCGGCAAGGGCGCTGTCGTCAAAGCTGAACGTCCCCATCGTGGGAGTGAACCACTGCGTCGCCCACGTGGAGATCGGCAGGGCGCTGACCGGATGCACCGATCCCGCGCTCCTGTACGCATCGGGAGGGAACACGCAGGTCATCGCATACTCCAACGGCAGATACCGCATCTTCGGGGAGACTCTGGATGTCGGTATAGGCAACATGCTCGACAAGCTCGGAAGGGAGCTCGGACTCGGATTCTACGCCGGCCCAACCATCGAGAAGCTGGCCAAGGACGGCAAGGAGCTCCTCGACCTGCCCTATTCCGTCAAGGGGATGGACGTGTCCTTCTCGGGGATAATGACCGCGGCGCTGGCCTACAGGAAGAAGGGGCACAGCCTCGAGGATATCGCATACTCCATACAGGAGACCTGCTTCGCCATGCTGGCGGAGGTCACCGAGCGCGCCATGGCCCAGCTGGGGAAGGACGAGGTCCTCCTCGGGGGCGGAGTGGCGCAGAACATGCGCCTCCGCGGGATGATCGAGGACATGGCGAAGGAGCGCGGAGCCAGGATGTTCGTCCCGGACAGGAGGTTCTGCATGGACAACGGCGCCATGATAGCCTGGCTCGGGAACATAATGTACGAATCGGGCGTGAGGATGGACATCTCGGACACCGCGGTCAACCAGAGGTTCCGCACCGACGAGGTGGACGTCACCTGGCGCCGCTGAGCTGCTTCCCCACAATGGCGTCCAGATTCATCAGGAACGTGGATTCCTGATCCTTGGGGAACGAACCGCCGGAGGCGATCTTGTGGCCTCCTCCGGACCCTCCGACCGATTCCGCAGCCTCCTTCATGGCTATGGAAAGATCCAGTCCCTTGTCCAGGAGGTACCATGTGGCCCTGGAGCTGACCTTGGCGATCTCGTCCACGGATCCGATGCCTATGGTGGGCTTCTCGGGGTCGCCGATGAACTGCATCGCGATGCCGCAGAGGGTGCCGGTGAAGCCCTTCTCCATGTTGTCGAAGAACTGTATGTGCTCCATGGCGGACAGTCCCCTCTTGTCGAGGCCGACCATGGACTCGATGACGCGGTTCTTGCTCTCCCTGTTGCCCTGGAGGGCCAGCTCGGTGCACTGCTCGTCGCCGAGGCACATTCCGATACCTACGCCTCCCTGATCCGTCCTCCCGCAGGAGTTCAGGATGTCGGCGAGACCCTCCGCGTCCATGTTCCAGTCCTTCAGGACGTACCTGGTCCTGGCGGTCTCGTTGAGCGTGCGCAGGGAAACACCCTGCCTCAGGAGCTTGATGGCGATGAGGGAGGACAGCCTGTAGCGCTCCTCCTCCGTCAGGTCCTTGAAGGCCTTGTCGTTGCCGATCCTCGCCTCCTTGAGGAGGTCCTGCACCGCGGGAACGTTGCCGCTGACCCCGCGGATGTACGGGTCGGTGGTGACGAACAGCGAGTTGGACAGCGGTCCGACCGGGATGAGCGAACCCTCGATCATGGTGACGTACCCCTTCGCCTCGGCATCGCCGATGATGGCGGAGTTGAGGCCCTTCAGACCGTCGATGTGCTGCCTGTCCCCCGCGATCCCGGCGAACGCCAGCTGGGAGAGGTCCCAGTTGTTCTCGTCGATGGTCACCGAGAGCAGGAAGGCCAGCGTGGCACCGCATCCCGAGGTCATGCCGTCGATCCCGTAAAGGTGGGGGTTAGCGTACACGACCTTCTCACTGTCGAGGTCGGAGCGGTGGTGGTCCAGGACGATGACGTCCCTCCCGATGGTCTCCAGCTTGTCGATGTACGACGCGCCGATGTCGGTCATGATGATGCAGTCGCCGAGGGATTCCTGCATCTCGGAGAAGACGTTGTCGTTCAGGATTGGTACCAGGGTGACCTGGTACTCCTTCCCGAGTCTCTGGAGAGTGCATGCCAGTATGCCCGCGGCGGATACGCCGTCGGCATCGTTGTGCGAAAAAATATGAATGAAATCGTGGCCGCGGAGGGTGTCCGCGGCTTGATATAAAGTGGTAAGTAGTTTGGAAGGTAGGACGTTCTCGTCCATATTACCTCACTTGAGCATCAGTTCCGCTGTGTTGATGGAATACTTCCAGTCAGCAGGAAGGACACCGTTGTCCTTGTAGTAGCGCTCGAGTCTCCTGATCCTTGCTTCGATGAGCTGGAGTCCCCTTGCGTTGGAAACGTCTCCTCTGTTGTTCTTGAGGTGGACATTGAGTGCGATGGCGCGTCTCATGAGGTTGGACAGGTCCTCGGGAAGCGAGGACATGACGTTGTTCTCCTTCATGATCGCGGTGATGCTCTTTCCGGTCGCGAGCTTGACATCGGGGACACCGTACTGGTCCCTGAGAATCAGTCCGATCTTTGCGGAGTTGTTCCCGTCCTTGGCCATCTTCACGATCTGTCCCTCGATTTCGGTGGCGGTGAGGGGCATCCATGCGGGGCTCTCGGACACGAGCGGGTGCTTGGATCCGGATTTTCCTTTTCTTCTTGCGTGCATTCTTGCCATGATTTATTCCTCTGAATTATCAGGCGGCGAGGCTTGAGTCCCTTATTCTGCTCCTCCTATATAAAAGAGTCCCATGCGCGTATTAAGGAAAATCAGAGGTTGTCGCGCGCCCACGGCACCACGGTCTCGTATTCCGTCCTGTCGAAGGACAGTTCGTCGGGGACCTCGGAGAACAGCTCCGCCCGCATCTCGCCCTCTCCCTTCCTTCCGACGATCCTCGCGGCGCACACGTCGCAGTACCCGATGTCCTTGACGGCGGTGATCTCGACATCGTATCCGGACTCCTCGAGGCATTCGCGCCTCGCGGCCTCCTCGGGGGTCTCCCCACTCTCGAGCTTGCCTCCCGGCATCTCCCATCCCTTCCTGCGGGGATGGTAGACCATGAGGAACCTGTCGCCGTCGAAGGCGACGCAATACGCGGTCCTGGGTCTTTCGACCACGATCATGACGTGGTCCTTCTCGAAGGGTTCGAGGGAACGGAGGTCGAGGACCTTCAGTCCCCTCTCCACGAGCCTCTTCCTGGACATCTCGAAGATCCTCTCCGGGGGTGCGGTGACGTCCTCCGACCTGGCCTTTATGCATACCATCCCGTACCTGGCGCCGTACCTGTCCATGTTGTCGGCCAGTATGTCCGCCTGGTTCTTCTGGGCCACGTCCGAGTACACCATGTCGACCTTGTCCACGGCGAAGGAGTACTCGTCGGGTCTCGTGGCGTCGGCCAGTATGGGGAAGACGTTGGAACGTCCCTCCGACAGCTTCACCAGGTCCCTAAAGGACCTGGGGGAGAACTCCACGCTGTAGACGACCCCGTCGCATGCGATGTCGGAGACGTGGGACACCGTGGTGCCGTTGGCGGCACCGAGGTAGAGCACCTTGCTGGCACTGTTCAGATGGTAGGATCTCCCTCCGGCGGAGAGGTATGCGGACAGCTTGCTCCTGGTGGCGGACCATTCGCGGTACTCCGTCCCTCCGACTGATACCAACCTCTCGCCGTACACCCTCTTGCCGGGTTCGCGGGACCTGGTATAGATCCTTCCCCTGTCGGAGAAAACGGTGCCGTCGGTTCCTTGGAGCTCCTCCATGTCCCATCGTAACAGGCGCGCCCGTATAAGTTTTGTCGGGGGTGCGCGGGTATGCAGTTATGTAGTCGTTCAGCGTTAGTGGATTCGATGATGGAGACACTTTCCGCTATAGCGGATGCGGTCATGAAGGCCGTGGATGCGATACCCTCGGGCGTGGACATAGGCGAGGAGCTCTGCATAGGTGCGGACGGAACGCCCACCTCGCAGATCGACAAGATCGCCGAGAACACCGTGCTCATGTACATCGAGTCCAACAAGGTCCCGCTGAACGTGCTGAGCGAGGAGATAGGTTTCGTCGACAACGGCGCGAAGGACACGCTCATACTGGACCCGATAGACGGTACGCGCAACGCCGTCCTCGGCATTCCATATTATACCGTGTCGCTGGCGGTCACCGATTCGGACCTCAACGGAGTGCATACGGCGCTGCTCCGCAACCTCGTGACCGGGGACGAGTACCGCGCAGAGAAGGGGAAGGGCGCCACGTACAACGGACGCAGGCTCAATGTGAAGAGGAGCTACGATCCCCGCGACATCACGCTGAACATCTATCTGGGGAAGAGCTCGGACCCCCACGCCTACGAGGTGGCGAAGCGCGTTAAGGCATCCCGTTCGATGGGATGCGCCTCGCTGGACATGGCGATGATCGCCCTCGGGAGGGCGGACGGTTTCCTCATGCAGTCCGAGAACTACACACATTCCATACGCATCGTCGACATAGCGGCGAGCGCGCTCATACTCAGGGAGGCGGGGGGAGAGGTCTACAATCTCGACGGTTCCGTCTTCAACATGCCTCTGGATCTGGACTACAGGGCGAACTTCCTCGCGGTCTCGCAGAGGGAGGTCTTCGACCTGGTGATGAACGGCGAGTCCAGCCGCGACAAGAAGTCCTCCGTCAGGTTCGGCATCTACGCCAACATGAACATAGCCGACGTCACGGACATCGCCAGACAGGTGATCGCCGAGCTGGGCGATTCGGAGTACTTCGTGGATTCCGCACTGGCATCCGCGCTGGGTACTGAGGGGATGCCCCTGAAGGACATGGACGTGGACATCGTCATCGTCCTCGGAGGGGACGGCACCCTGCTCAGGGCCACCCACAACACCGACGCCAAGATCGTCGGTGTCAACGCTGGCAGCGTGGGATTCCTCACAGCAATCGAGCGCGACCAGATCAAGGAGGGCATCGCCCGCCTGAAGTCAGGGGACTACACGGTGGAGCGCAGGTCCAAGATACGCGTTACCTGCGACGGCGAGGTCCTCGGGGATGCGATAAACGAGGCATTGGTCCATACGGATTCCGTCGCCAAGATCAGGCAGTTCCGCGTCTACGTCGACGACTCCCTCCTCACGGAGGTCAAGGCCGACGGGTTCATGCTCTCCACGGTGACCGGGTCCACAAGCTACGCCATGAGCCTCGGCGCGCCCATAATGGATCCCCGCGTGGGCAACGCGTGGGAGCTGGTCCCCGTGGCGGCGTTCAAGTACACCTCCCGTCCGATAATCGTCCCCACGACTGCGAGGATCACCATCGAGACCGTGTACACCAACAAGGACTGCCTCCTGGTGATCGACGGACAGAGCGAGATCCCGCTGGCGGGAGGCAAGAGCGTGGTCATGACGCTGTCCCCCAAGTACGGAAGGATAATCTCCATGGGAGCGGACTTCTACAAGCGCGTCTCCCAGAAACTGGTGAACTCCCTATGAAGGTCCACGCCGTCGACATCAACCTGATAGATGACATCAACAAAAGTGCCAGATCGGTCTATCCGGACGAGTTCCTCTGCACATTGGCGGAGAAGGACGGCGTCATCTCCGAGATGGTGCTCCTCCCGGGGACGGTGTACGGCGACGAGCACAGCTTCCTCAACATGTGGATGGCGCCCAACAACTGCCACATAGTGGGCACGGCGCACTCACATCCCGATTACTGCAACGAGGCCTCCGAGGAGGACCTCACGTTCTTCTCCAACATGGGCGGGTACCACATAATCACGTGCATGCCCTACGACCGTACCAGCTGGAAGATATACGACTGCAACGGCGAGGAAGCGGATCTGGAGATCGTCAGTTGCATCTTCTGATGCTCTCGTCGATCATTCCCTTGGCGATGTCGAGCAGACTGACCGCATAGGCCTTGTCGCGGCCCTCGCAGCTGATGGTGACCGCATCGTCCCCCTCCTCGAGGTGGATGAGTATACACCCGTCGTCGAATTCGATCCTGGTGGAACCGGTGTCGATGTAATCGTAACCGTCCTCCTCGATGATCTTGCGGATGTTGGTGATGAGGTCGTTCTTGTTGACCTGCGTCCTCACGGAGTAGCTCAGCCTGTGGAAGGTCTCCATGTCCTCGACGTAATCGCTGAGCTTCATCTTCCCGTTGATCTCCGCCAGCTTGGCGGCGGCATGTATGCCGTCGGACATGAGGGAGGTGTCGGTGAACACGAAGTGGCCGTCGGTGTCCATGATCATGTCGGACCCGTTGGCGATGCCCGCGTCGACCGCGGACCTGAAGGAGTTGGATGCCCTGACGACGACGCCGCCGTTGGCCTTCACGACCTCGTCCAGCGCCATGGTCATCCCGATGGGGACGGTGACCTTCCTGAGGTTCATGTAATCCGCGAAGATCATGCCGATCTGCTCGCTGGTGATGTATCTTCCTACGTTGTCGAAGGCGGCGACCCTGGTCCCGTCGCTGTTGACCGCCAGTGCTATGGCGTTGCGGTAGCTCCTCTGTGTCCTGGCGAGGTCCTGGAGCTCGGTCGGCCCCATGGCGGGGAGGTATCTGGAACCCGTCCTCTTGATGAGGACCACGTCGGTGTTCAGAGACTCCAGGAGCTTTGCGGTCATCTTGGCCGGACGGTAGTAGGTGGCGTCCAGCACGACCTGGCAGTTGCAGTCCTGGACCTTGCCCTTCAGGGTCTCCAAGTGGCTGAGCCTCATCCTCTTGTCCATGTAGTGGACGGTACCGAGGGCACTGAAATCGGGGTACTTCAGACCCATCTCGCGGTAGGTCATGTTGAATATGTCCATCGAGGAGATGTAGGCTCCCTTCTGGTTGAATATCTCCATCCCGCTGAGCCCGTTGGGGACTATGGAGGAGATGTGTATATGGTACGTGTAGGGGATGCCGCAGAACGGTACGGAGGGTGCGGGGACGTCCTCGAGGACGTATGCGTTACCTCCGAGCGCGACGATCCCTGCGACGGCCGCCTGCTTCATCATCATGGAGCTGGGGTGGCGGTCCGAGGTTATCACCACGTTGCGGCGCTCGGAGCCTGCGAGCTTACCGAACTGCAGAGCAAGCTCAGGGGTGAGCTTCTCGGCTAGTTTGTCTCTAGGGTCCGACGCCTGCGATGAGGGCATAATCGCACATACCGACCCCCGTTAATAAAGTTTTTAGTTCTGCGTTTTCAGGGGACAAAATGGATGTATGCTCCACCAAATATGGATGTATATTCCAACATAACAGGCATAAAAATTTGGCATTCCTAATAAAATAGACAGAAAAAATACCCATACGGGATATGCTGGCTAATCCGATTTTTAGAAAATACTTAAATAATCATCCATCGATAAAGGTTTACCGAAAAACGGTTCAGAGGGAACAAAATGGCAATGGAGAAGATTTCATTCGACAAAGCAAAGACCATCGCACAGAAGAAGGGACTGAAACCAGGAAAGGTAAAGGGAACAAGCGGAATCCAGTTCACGAAGGGAACCAACAACAGGCTCGACGTGATCTCTTGGGAGGAGTTCGAGAAGCTCCTCAACGAGAGGAAGCTCGCGGTCTACGAGTCCGCCGGCTGGATGAAGATCATGAAGGCCTGATCGGTCCGCATCTCATCGCACAATCAAGGGCCCTTCGGGGCCCGAAACATCATTATCGCGGTAAACCGCGCAAATAACGTTATCTGACATTATCGCGGACGGTACCTTTCCGTACGCTTCAAAATCAAGTATTTATATGATAATGACATGGCTCGGTCAAGGCAAGGGTTACCGAGCTTGGCCAAAGGTGCTAGATTCAGGGTCTAGTCGTTAGTCGTTCGTGGGTTCGAATCCCATCCCTTGCACTTATCTCACACTTCAGAAGCGTTCTCCTCTTCCGGGAACGTCCTCTTCTTGCGGATGTACGACGCTATCAGGCTTATCGCGAGTATGAGCACAACGAACCCGATCATCACGTACTGCGCCACGTCGCTGGTGAAGTAGGAGTAGAAGAACGTGCTCATCGAGAGGATCAGCCCGTATTTCAGGATGCATCCGATGACTATGTAGAACAGCGCCCTGCTGAGCTTCCAGGACTCGATCACGCTGATGAACGCCCCGGAGTACGGGATCATCGGGGCGATCCTGTTCAGCAGCATCATGCGCTCGTCGCTCACGATCAGTATGCTGACGTACTTGTTCATCACCCGCTTCAGCTTCCTGGGGAGTCCGAACCTCTGGACCACGCAGTAGAGGAGCGTGTTGCCCAGGCATTCCGCGATTATCGCCGTCAGCAGCAGGATGACCGCGAACCCGGGGGTGGGCTCGTAGGCAAACCCTATTATAATGAATATCTCGGGCAGGAACGGGAAGACCGTTGCGTCCACCAGGAACGCGACGAACACCATGGCCACGACCCCGGCCATGCCGTAGGGGCCGAAGATGTCCGTCATTATAACGGTCAGATCCATGCCAAACCCGTCGTTCAGTTGCCTTCGTAGGCGATGAGGGACTCGACGTCGTAGCCCTTCAGCTTGTCCCTTCCCTTGAGGCCCTTCAGCTCGATGACGAACAGGACCTTCACGACCTTCCCTCCGAGGCGCTCGATGAGCTTTATGGAGGCGGCCGCGCTGCCGCCGGTGGCGATCAGGTCGTCGACGAGGACCACCTTCTGTCCGGGCTTGATCGCGTCCTTGTGCACCTCGATGGTGGCCTTCCCGTACTCGAGCTCGTACTCCTCGCTGATGGTCTCCCTCGGGAGCTTGCCCTTCTTCCTGATCATGACGAAGCCCTTGTCCACGCGGTATGCGAGAGGGGTACCGAAGATGAATCCCCTTGATTCGGGTCCCGCGATGAGGTCGTAGTCCACGCCCTCCAGCTTCTCGGCCATGCCGTCGATGGCGAGCTTGAGGCCGTCCTTGTCCTGAAGGATGGTGGTTATGTCCCTGAAAATGATGCCCTTCTCCGGGAAATCGGGGATGGCGGTCACGTATTCCTCTAAGGCTTTCATGCATCCGTATCGCCATGCTGGAATTAAGCGTATCGGGCGGATTCAACGCAGAAGGGACACCACGAGGCCGACTATCAGTATCGATATCAGCAGCAGGACGCGCTTCAGCCAGTAGTAGTCCTTCTCCGAGTAAAGTGCCAGTGCTGACACGATGATGCTGACGAACGGCACGAAGATGATGATGCCGATCCCGACCCACAGGATCTTCTCGGAGACGTCTCCGGAGAACACCGAGGCGATGAGCCCGGCGAGCACAACCGCCAATCCGGTGATGATGCCGTACCTGAGCGTCCTTCCTGTGGACTGATTGAGTTCGATCACAGCACACCACCTGCCTTGAGCAGCATCGATACCGCCGATGCGAACAGGACGAACGCGAAGTATCTCTTGAGGGCGGTGGTGTCGAAATACCTCGATATGCGGGTGCCCACCAGCATGCCCGCGTAGGATCCGATGGCAACGCATGCGGCGAACTCGAGGTCGACCTGTCCGTTGATGAAGTAGACCATTGCGCCGCAGAACGCCGTCAGACCGATCATGAAGCTGCTGGTGGCCGTCGCCGCCTTCAGCGGGACGCCCATGAAGTTGTTCATCACGGGCACCTTGATCACTCCGCCTCCGACACCCGTCACGCTGGAGTATGCCCCGGCTATGAAGCATATGGCCGAACCGGCGGTCTTGTGCTTCAGGTCGTACCCTATGGTCTCGCCGGTCTTCATGTCCTTGGCGTAGAACTCGTGCTCCCCTTCCGTACTGCCGCAGTCCTTCCCGTGGCTGAAGAGCATCCTTATGCCGTTGGCGATGACGAACACCGCGAAGATGGTGAAGATAATCCACTGATCGATGAGTCCAGCGACGAATGCGCCGACTATGGCCCCGATGGTGGTACCGATCTCGAGATACAGCCCCAATCTCACGTTGGCTACCTTGTGCTCGGTGTAGTAAGATGCTGCACCCGCGGAGAGCGAGAGGATGCCAATCAGGCTGATGGCCGCTGCCTCCACCGCGGGAAGCTTGTAGACTATCGTCAGAACGGGGATGAAAATGATCCCCCCGCCCACCCCGAAGAGCGAACCGATTATCCCGGCCACTACGCCGAGTATGAGCAGTCCGATGAGCACGGAGGGGTCCATGTCCTTTCATATCCGCTCGCTGTATATGAAAAGAGCGATGGTTTTTAAGCGGGTTCAGTGTATGGGCGGACGTGGACGTCATACTTGTCAGGTACTGCGAGATCGGCCTCAAGAGCACGCCGGTGCGCAGGAAGTTCGAATCGATACTCCGCGACAACATGCTCAGCATGCTCGCCGCCGACGGTGTCGAGGCGCTGATATCGTACGGCGAGGCGCGCTTCTATCTCGAGTCGGATGACATCGAGGCATGTGCCAGATCCGTGAAGAAGGTCTTCGGGATCGCATCCATATCCATCGCCAGCGTCTGCTCCTCCGACATGGAGGAGGTTTGCAGGACCGCGGCGGAGTATTCCGTCGGGAGGATACCCGAAGGGGAATCGTTCGCCGTCCGTGCCAGGCGCGAGGGCACCCACAGGTATACGAGCATGGAACTGGCCAAGGAGGCGGGTTCCGCGATATTCCTGGAGAACGAGTCCAAGGGCGTGACCGTCAACCTCACCGATCCGGACAAGATCATCTACATCGAGGTCAGGGACTCGAAGGCCTACATCTTCGACGAGTACATCGCCGGTCCCGGAGGACTGCCGATGGGCTCCCAGGGGAAGGTCATAGCCGACATAGCGGGCGACCGCGGCATAGTCTCCGCTTGGGCGATGATGAGGCGCGGATGCCGCGTGCTCGTCACCGGAGACGGAGAGATCGAGACCCTGAGGATGTACGATCCCGGGCTGCGCATCCTGTCCGGGGACGAGTCCAAGGGCATGTTCAAGGAGATCCTCGCCAAGGTCTCCGGAGCAGGCGTGAACGACCTGTCCGGATACGACTACGGTGATTACGGATTGCCCGTCTTCTTCCCCACCGTCGGCATGACGGATGAGGAGACATCGTCCATGCTGGCACATATTAGGGAAGCATCCTTCTGATCCTTCTTCTCTCCTGTATCCGCGAACAGGTGTCTGCGCAATCACAAATACCATTACGTCAATCCCCCGGCGATGATAAAGGCAGTCCTTTTCGACCTCGACGGAACACTCCTCCCGCTGGATCAGGAGAAGTTCGTCTACAGATACGTCCCGATGCTCACGGCCAAGATGGAGCCCTACGGATTGGAACCCAAGAAGCTCGGGGAGACCCTGTGGGGATCGGTGTTCCTGGCGGCCAAGAACGACGGCAGCCGCACCAACGAGGACCTCATCTGGGAGTACTTCGCGGATGTGTTCGGGAAGGACGTCGTGAAGCTCAAGCCCCTGTTCGAGGAGTTCTACGCCACCAAGTTCGACGAGGCCAAGGACATCGCGGGATTCCAGCCCCTTGCGTCAGAGATCGTCTCGTGGCTCAAGGGAAAGGGAATCAAGGTCATCCTCGCCACGAACCCAATCTTCCCCAAGGTAGCCACCGACCTGCGCATACAGTGGGCGGGACTGGACCCCAAGGACTTCGACGACTGCACCGTCTACGAGACCAGCAGGTTCGCCAAGCCCAACCCCGAGTACTATGCGGAACTTCTGCGCATCCACGGCCTCTCCGCCGACGAATGCATCATGATCGGCAACGACGTGAACGAGGACATCCTGCCCACCTCGAAGCTCGGGATCAGGAACTATCTCGTGACCGATTGCCTGATAAACAGGGACAACAGGGACATATCCGGCATCCCGCACGGCACGTTCGCCGACATGGTCGGTTTCCTTAAGGCACTGTTCTGAGAATTGGGCCGCACCCGAAGGTGCGGCATGAAAATTTAAAAGGTTTGGGGCGTGCCGCCTTACTTGGCGAGCCTACCGTTAGCCCTGATGGAAGGCCTGTTCTTGACGACCTTCTTACCCTTTTTGTCGAGACCGCGTCCCTTCTTACCGGCGGAGGTCTTTCCGCGGTAGACACGGTTCTTGTGGGTATTGTAGCAGATCCAGTTGATCTTGGGGTCTGCCTGGATAACGGGGTGGTGGGGATCTACGAGGATGACCTCATACCACTCGTTCTGACCGTCTGCTCCGACCCAGTAGGAGTTCAGGACCTCAAGGTTGGGGTATCTCTTCTGAGCCCTCTCCTCTGCCATCCTCTGGAGGCTCTTGCCTACGGTGATGGCGAGGATTCCCTTCCTCTTAGCTCTCCTTCCTGCCTTGATCTGCCTCTTCTGGAAGGATCCCTTTCTGACCCTGCCGCGAACGAGGACGTATCCCTGCTTGGCCTTGTAGCCTGCGTTCCTTGCCCTGTCGAGCCTGGTGGGCCTCTCGATCCTGCAGAAGTTCTCCTCTCTTCTCCACTCGACCCTTCTGGCCCTGTTGAGGTCCTTCAGGTAGTTGGTGGAGGGTACTTTCCAAGCGTCAGCGATGTACGAGTACATGCTCTTGCCCACTTTGGGCTGTGTCTGTGTCTCTTCGGACATTTCAATCACCTAATACGGATTCGCCTTTCGGTACATTTCCGACGGAAACAAAGTTCCGTGAACCTTCGAATGTACGTACCCTATATAAAGGTGCGTGCGCGGGACGTACGCGTTCAGAAGAAATCGGTGAGCTTCATGTTCCTGCCCTTGCCTGACGGGGGCTTGGGGGGAGCGGGCGCGGGTTCCTCGGCATCGCCCTCGGCGTCACCGAATCCGTCGAACAGGGTGGACTGCTGCATCCCCGACATGAGGTCCTTCTCCGTCCATCCGAACACCTCGGTGATCCTGCTGGCGGTCTGCGACAGCCTCTCGGCGTAGTACTTGTAGTCGGGCCTGGCGGTGAACTCCTTGCCGCTGATGTACGGCTCCACCACCTGCGGGGTCTTGCTGGAATCGGTGACTATCCACGACACCTTCATACCGGGGATGAACTCGTAGCCCATGGCGATGAGCTTCTTGGCCGTCTGTATGTTGGCCTGCCTCTCCGGGTTCTCGTAGGCGTCGAGCCCCTTGCAGGTCCTGGAGATCACAAGTTCGGATGCTGGCACATCCCCTCTGAGCACCTTCCCGATGGTGGTCCTGACCATGGCGAGGGCGTCCTTGTTGTTCTCGTCGAGGATGTAGTTGAACAGCTTCATCAGCATGTCGCTCTGCAGGTCGAAGGAGTCGGAACGCCTGATCTCGTATCCCCTGATGAACAGCTCGTCGGTGGCCTCCGGCCATACCAGCCTGCCGACGTACCTCTTCTTCTTGCCGTGGCTGAACAGCGGTTCGAGTATCTTCTCGAACTCCAGCGTCCCTCCGTCCTTGGAGTACTTGTCGGCCATCCTGTTGCCGAACTCCACCGAACCCTCCAGATTGTGGTTGGGGGATTCCACGAACACCGAGTCGGTGTCGGAGTAGATGACCTTGTAGCCCTCGGACTCCAGTTCGCCTATGATGGTCTTGACCGTCCATCTGGCGAACGCGGTGATGGACGAGCCGATCTGCTTGTCGGTGAACCTGTAGAACGATGACGCGAACACCCCGTAGAAGGTGTTCATCAGCACCTTGACCGCGGCCTGGAGACCGTCCAGGTAGTCGTGCTCGCGGGGGTCCTTCGCGGACTTCATCCTCTTCTTGATGCTGTCCCTTTCCGCCATCAGGTTCGATAGGATCCTCGGCAGCAGGCCGTGGCGTCTCTCCTTGGACATGTAGCGTACGCCGTCGGGACTCTCGATCTCCCCGTCGGCGGACAGAGTGGTGAAGCAGATGTTCTTCGCTATGATGAGCGAGGGATACATCGATTTGAAATCCAGGACGCAGACCCAATGGTAGAGCCCGGGATTCATGGTGTGCACGTATCCGCCCTCTATCTGATCCGTCCTGGACATGCGGCCGTTAGCCGGTACGCCGATCTTCTCCCTGTCGGCCGCTCTGATGAGGATGGAATCCACAAGCGTGGACGTTCCCGAGGTGAGGACGTCCTCCACCGGGAGCTTCGACACCGCGGCGAGGTCCATGCCCTTGCGCACCGTTCCCACGGCGAGCAGGATCCTAAGTGCCAGCTCCGCATCCTTGTAGCAGTATCTGATGACCTTGGCGCTGTCCCTCTGCCATTCCTCGTCCATGTACTTGGGGTCCACGTCGAGCTTCTGCTCCCCGAGGACCTGCATGGATACCGCGTTCAGGGTCTCCTGCTTCGGCCTCAGTTCCCTCTTGGCGGCCCACCATGCGTCGACGACGAGCCTGCCCTTGACCCTCCAGAACCTGTCCGATATCAGACGCGGTGTGCTCAGGTCCCTCCCCCACGTGAGGGAGTCCTGCATCTTGTTCGCCTTCGCCCTCTCGATTATCTTCCTGATGTCGTAGTTCTCGATGTTGTATCCGGTGATGACGTCGGGGTCCTCGCTCAGTATGGTCTCGGTGAATTTGGATATGATCTCCGCCTCGGTGCCCGTGGCGGAATCGCAGTTGCGTATGCCGTCCGAGTCGCTGACCACCGTGCATATGGTGTAGAGGAACTCCATCTTGACGCTGTTCTCGATATCGAAGCTCAGGATCTTCAGTCCCGGGTCGAAGGGTTCGATGTTCTCCGTCGTCGAGATTATGGCGGTGATGTCCGTCCTGTACTCGGACTCGATCCTCTCCCCGGTGACCCTTATGCACGAGCCGAGGTCCATGTCGTAGACGTATCTGTCCTGGAAGGGGATGTCCGTGCCCAGCAGGCTGTACTTGGACCTGAGGCGGTTGGTGAAGTCAGACATCTGCCACGGGTTCCTGATGGTCACCTTGAGGACCGGGTGCATGGAGCCTCTGACCATGAGGTCGTCGTTCTTCACTTCAACGACGTCCTCGTCCTTGGACAGCTGTGATGCCAGGGACTCCGCGGGGTCGATTATGAAGAAGTATGGGTGGAAACCCTTCGCCAGAAGGGTTATGGATTTGCCGCCACGGGTCTTGCCGTACAGCTCGACCGTGGCCTGGTCGTCCCTGGGGTTGTAGGATGAGCATAGTATCCTCACATCCCAGGTCTCCACGGTATCACCTGTTCGCGACTATGCGGATGACATCCCCGTCCTGGAGGATGTAGTCCGATCCGACCGTGCGCTTGGTCTTGGCGTTCACTGCCCTGATGAACTTGTCGCCCAGTTCGGTGTGCACCTTGTAGGCCAGGTCCCTCGCGGTGGATCCCCTGGGGATCAGGAACGCGTCCGGGAGCACCCTTCCGAAGTGGTCGGTGTACTTGTTCTCGTCCTCGACCGGATACACGGTGATGAGGTCCAGGAGGTCGAAGGCCGCCTTCTCCAGGCATTCCTGCACGCCGGTGCCGCCGTTCTTCCTCATGTTCTCGGCCATGTAGTCGAGAGCCTTCTTCTGATTCTCCTTGAGCGTGACCCCGTCCCTGATCCTGAATTCTTTGTCGCCGGGGGTGTAGTCCACCAGTTTGGCCTCATGGGCCTTCTTCAGCGCAAGCTCCGTTTCCGCCATCGTGACGACGGCCATGTCGGATATCTCCCTGACCCTGTCGATGTTGCCCTCGGGAGCGATATCTGCCTTGTTCATGGCGACGATCATGGGCTTGCCGTACTCTCTGATCTTCTGCGCAAGTGCCAGCATGATGTCGTCGTCCCATTTCGTGGGATCGTCCGGGGGATTGACGTCCCTCACGGCGGCCTTGACCTCGTTCTCGGTGACGTTGAGTCCCGCGAGGCGCTCGTACAGGATCACGTCGGGCTTCGCGCCGGTCATCTTCGCGGTCCTGGCGATCTTGCCGAACCCGTTCTTGATGATCTCCCTGATCCAGAGCTCGATCTCCCTCCTGAGGAAGGTGACGTCCTCCTGGGGGTCGTGCTCCCCGGGCTTGCCGGGGTTGCCCTCGATGTCCGTGGAGCCGCTGACGTCTATGACGTTGATCAGCGCGTCCGCCTGACGCAGGTCGTCCAGGAACTGGTTCCCCAGTCCCTTCCCCTGCCAGGCGTCGGGGACCAGTCCCGCCACGTCCAGCAGTTCGACGGGTATCATCCTGGTGCCGTCCACACAGCCTGAGTTGTGAGGCGTGCATGTCACACCCAGCTCCTTGCACGGGCATTTGGACCTTACATATCCGACACCCTTGTTGGCCGCTATCGTCGTGAAAGGATAATTGGCGATCTCGACCGGCGCCATGGTGGCGGCGCCGAAGAATGTGGACTTCCCTACGTTCGGTTTCCCGACTATACCGATCTGCATACAATCGTCTGGGAGATTGTCTATTAACAATTATAAGTTGCCATTGCGGAAGGTGTAGACGCGGTCCGCGAGCTCGCCTATCTGTGCGGGCGTGAGAGTCTCGATCCTGTCATCCAGATATGGGAGCTCCCAATCCTTCTCTATCATGCGGGCGTTCTTCAGGGCGGTACCGATCTTCTTGCGCCTGTGGTTGAACGCCACCTCGGTCACCCTGAAGAACGTCCTCTCGTCGAGGACGTCGAAGGGAGCCTTGCGGGGGACTATCTCCACCAGGGCGGAATCCACCTTTGGCTTGGGCTTGAAACGGGATGCTGGCACATTCTCGAGTATCCTGCAGTCGGCCTTGTAGAAAAGGTTGACCGTTAGCCTAGAATACTCGGTGCTGCCCACGGGTGCGGTCATCCTGTCGGCGAACTCCTTCTGCACCATCACCACCGCCTTCTTGAAGTCGTAGGTCAGAAGTTTGAATATGATGGGCGTGGAGACGCTGTACGGGAGGTTGCTGACGAACCTGTCGAACTCGGGGAACGGGACCTTGACGGCGTCGCCCTCGATGAGCTTCAGCCTGTCGCCGTAGGTGTTCCTGATGTGCTCGGCGAGGATCTCGTCCAGCTCGATGCAGGTGACGTCGTCCGATATCTCTATCAGCTTGGAGGTGAGGATCCCCAGTCCGGGACCCACCTCCAGCACCCTGTCCCCCTTCTCTATGCACGCGTAGTCCACGTGCCTCTGGGCGACACGGTCGTCCGTCAGGAAGTTCTGTCCCTTCGATTTCTTCGGGACGATACCGGTCTCGGCTATGAGCTGGCGGGTCTCGTCTCTGTTCATTTCGAAACGAAGAGGTAGCGTCTCCTCTCGGAGTCGCTGATCTCGAGGATGATGCGCTCGACGATGAGCTTCGCGCCTCCCTTGAGGATGGGGACCCTGGTGTCCAGGTCGGAGATGTCCTTGAACTTCTCCTTTGCGCGCTCCTCGAGGATGGCCTGCATCATCTTCTTGCCCAGTCCGGGGAGCTCCTCCAGCATGTGCTTCTTGAGCGTGAGGGGCTGGGCCTCGTTGTAGAATCTGATGAATCTGTCCTGGTTCGCCATGACGATGTCGAGGACCACGTGCTCCAGCTCGCTGGATGCGAAGTTGGAGAGGTCCTTGTACTCGATGCGCCTCTTGACGTGGTCGATGTCGGTGCGGAGCTTCTGGTCCTTCCCGATGTAGACGCGGTCCCCCGTGGCGAGGTCGGCGCCGTCCTTGGGGACCAGCTCGAAGAGCTTGAACTCCTGCTCGCCGACGGCGTAGCAGATGGTCTCCTTCTTCGGTCCCTTGGACACTATTGACGACTGCGGCATGCAGTCCAGAACGTAAGCGTATTCCTCCATGGGTCTACCCCCTGATCACAGGTACTTGTTTACCAGGTCGAGAACTTCGTTGATGTCGTCCTCTGAGAGTGCGATCCTCTCCTTCGAGAAGATCGCGCGGACGTCGACGGGGTACTCAGGAAGGATATCCGCGATTTTGCATGCGATGCTTTCGCTGTTGTTTACGCATTTCAGACCGAGTGCGGCCTCCGCGAGCTCGCGGGCCTGCTCGGCCGAAATCCTGGCGGTCTTCTGAGCGTGTTCCATCGCAGCCTTCGTAGACTGGTCGAACACCTCCGTGCCGGGGAGCTCGGGGTCCGTAGGGCCGACCATCGCCAGCCTCTTCTCCTGCTCCTCTGCGAGGATGTCCTTCACTTCTGCGAGTGTGATGTACTTCTCAGACATTTGACCACCTGTTTCACTGACACTTCACGAGGTGCTCGGGACGAGCAACGACGATCTTCGTCTTGTTTCCGTCTTTAACGCTGACCTCGAATGCAGCGCCCCTCTGTCCGATGACCACGCCGGTAAGGCCGTGGAACCTGGAGAAGGGCATTCCCTTGTGCACGCTGGGGTCGATGATGATGTTGACCTTCTCCCCCTCGTCGAAGCTCTGGAAGGCCTTGGTGATGGGTGAGAGACCGCGTGCCCTGGGCTTTTTCTGCAGGAGTGTGCGGGTCTTGGTCCTTGTTCCTTTGGATGCTTTCATTTCATTCCCTCATTGATCGTTGATCGCTATTACGTCAAGCGTCTCCACGCGGCACTGGACTCCCAGAGCCTGTGAGAAACTCGGCACACATCTTCCGTCGTCGCCGGACACGAACTCCTTCACGTATGTTCCGGACTGTGTCTCCAGCGTCAGGCTGAATGTGTCGTCTCCGAGAACCTCAGCCTCGATCCAGAGGATCATTCTGTCCCTCACGAGGTCGGCACGGCGGTGCTCGACCCTCTTCGGGGTCCTCTGGTCAAGATGAACATTCTTGAACGATGTAGCCACATCAACCACTCTTTGTTTATTAACTTTACTCTCCGCTTTAACTATTACGCGATAGGTCTTAGTGGGGGTCGCGTTCTTGGTGCGGGCAACCTCGCTCCTCTGCGTGAACTGGAGGTAGTGGAACTGTGCCAGCTCCGACTGGTTCGCCAGCCTCTCCAGCTCGTCGAGGTCGATGTCCCTCCTGCGGGGCTGGCTTATCTCCAGTACGAACGGCCTTCCCTCGCCGAGGCAGAGGGCGTCGATGTCCTCCCTGCCCATGCCGTGGAAGAAGTGCTCCTGTCCGTCGCACATCTTCAGGGCGATCCTGCCGATCTCCTCCTGCACGGAGGTCTGATACATCTTCCCGGTGTCGTGGCATCTGGGGCATCCCTTGCCGTGGCAGACCCTGCAGGGCCAGATGGTCTGGGGGATCTCCCTGGACAGTTTGTTGTACCTTCCCTTGATGAACACCGGAGAGAGGTCGAGCTTGACGTCCGCGAACCTGGTGTCTATGCAGGCGACGCACTGCGGGTTCTTGAACTCCACCGGGCGGTGGATCATGGGCAGCGCGACCTTCCCGATCTCCCTGTTGAGCTCGGTCTTGATGGATTCGTAGTTCTCCAGGCCGTGCCTCTCCCAGATCTCCTTCTCCCTCTTCAGGGCGGCGGGATCCGCGTGGCATCCGACCAGGAAGTTGTCCGATTCCACCTCGTTGACCTTCTCCGCCACAGCCTCGGCGAAGAGGTCGAGGTTGTCGAACACGTCGTCGCACAGCACGCACTCCGACGGTGCTGGCACATCCCTGCCCGCGTCCCTCAGGGCATCGCGGATGATCCTTCCGCGGACGTCGTTGGTCATGCCCGTGCCGAGCTTGGCGAACATCCTTCCGAGGCACCTGTCGCACAGGCCCTCCCTCGCAACGGCCTCCATCCTGTCGATATCGTCCCCGATCCAGTCGACCATGCCATCGCCTCACAGTTCGAAACCGAGTTCCGCGATCCTCAGCTTGGGCCTCTCGCCCTCGAGGTAGCGGTAGACGGTCGCATGCTCGCTTCCGTTGAGGATGAGCTCTATCGCGTGCTTCGCGACGGGCATGCTCACGGAGCTCCCGATCAGGGCAACGGTGTTGCCGTAGATGGTCATCTCGACGCCGGTGAGGTCCTCGATGATCCTCCTGGTCTTGCCGTTCTGGCCGATGAGCCTGCCCCTGATCCTGGTGAGCTGGTTGTTCCTTCCTCCGACGAACTCCTTGAGGTCGACGATCTCCAGGTACTCATCGTCGTCGAACAGCCTGAACGCCCTCTCGGGGGAGAATCCCCTGCCGATGGCCTTGATGACGTCCATGATCTTGAGCGCCATGAGGGGGTCAGCGAGCTCCGCCTCGTCATGGATCATGACTTCCCCTTCCTCGGTGTCGATGTCGATCTTAATGCCTGAGATCTTCTGGATCTGTCTCTTGGTGCTGCCCTTGGGGCCGATGATCGCACCCACCCTGTCCTGGGGTACTCTGATGGATCTCATTCGTCTTCCTCCTCTTCCTCGTAATCCTCTTCCGATTCCTCTAAGTCGTCGTCATCCGCGGGCTTCAGCGTCTCGGCCAGTATGGTCTCGGGATCGATTATGTCCGCTCCGCGGTTCCTGAAGAATCTGTTTATGTTGCCGATGTCCCTCATCAGGAACTCCTTGGCGTTGAAATGGTCGGCCGTCATGGCCTGACCGCAGTCTATCATTATCGGTTCCCCGTCCCAGACGAGGATGTTGTACTCGCTCAGGTCGCCGTGGACCAGATGGGCGTCGCGGTACCCGTCGATTATGAAGGACACCACGTCGTCGTACATCGCGGTGGGGTCGTCCATGGCCACGTCCTTCAGCTGGGGGGCGGGCCCGGTCTCGTCGCCTATGTATTCCATGAGCAGCACGTTCTTCCTGAACGCTATGGGCTCCGGCACGGGTATGCCCGCCTCGCAGTATCTGTCCAGATTCCTGAACTCCTTGTTGGTCCAGGCGTAGATGAGCTTCCTGCGGTTGCCGGTGAGGCCCTTGAACCTGGGGTCGCCCTCGATGTACTTGGACACCCTCTTGAACGTGGATGTGCTGGTCCTGAATATCTTGACCGCCACCCCCTCGCCGTCCTCGTCGGTGGCGTAGAAGACGTTCCCCTCCTTCCCCGTGGAGACGGGGTAGTGGATCATGTCGATGTGCCCTCTGGTCATGTAGTCGTACAGGACCATGAGGGTCTGTCTGTCGAAGACCTCGGCGTAGGTCTCCCTCTCGTCGCCGGTCTTGTTGGTCTTGAGGGCATCCACGTGTCTCTCGACGTGCGCGTACATCTCGTCGTATGACACCATGGATGCGCTCCCTCCTCAGAATATGTCGAGGTTCTTCGGGATCTTGTTCCTCTTGCTGAGGTTGGATGCCTGCGTCTTGGTGTAACGGAACTTGACGTCGCATTTGCTGGGCTCGAAATCCCAGATGGAGATGATCAGCAGGTCGCCCTCTCTGATCCACATCCTCTTCTTGATCTTGCCGGGGATCCTCCCGACGCGGGAGACGCCGTCCTCGCACATGACCCTGATCTTCGATGCTCCGAGAAGCTGGTCGGCGATGCCGAACATCTCGTTCTCCTTGATGTTGGGGAGACGTACACGGGTTACATCCTCCTCCGTGCTCTCCATAGGTTCGTCGTTGCTCATGATATCATTCCTTGTCGCGCTATTCGTCGCTCTTATATTTAAGATAAGGGGTCGGAGGGCATTAAGTGTTCGCATCTGAGATGCCCAATCCGATGCGGAAACTATTTTAAACTGGTACTGATACGTGGCTGATACTGCTCATGTAGTGTAGCGGCCAATCATTCGGCCCTTTCGAGGCCGACACTCGGGTTCGAATCCCGGCATGAGCACTTATTCTCACTGCTTCCTGACCGATCTGGAGAACTCGATGCTCTTCGCGGCGACCTCCTTCTGGTTCCCGCGGTCCACGTTGTAGACCTCCGGGAGTCCCTTCGGGAACTGTGCCAGCATCTCGTTCATGAGGTTGCGGTCTGCGCACGGCCACTCCCTGAGCTTCTCGGGGGTCCAGTGATCGATCATCTCCCTGACCGACTCTATGCCGCCGTCGTAGAACTCGTTTACCAGGACAGCCGCGACGATCGGGCGGTCGCTGAGGACCGCCACGTTGCATCCCCTGACGGCGTACTCCGAACCGCAGAAGGACAGCGCGAGCCCGGTGGAGTCGCGGACGATGTCCATGGCGGCGTAGTCGGAGTCCCTGGTGCCGACGAACGCGGTGTCGGAGACGGGGATCTCGTTCTTCCTGCACAGCTCGAGGACGGCGTAGGCCTTCTCGTTCCCCGCCACCTTGAGCTCCTTGCGGATCTCGTCCATGGTGTCGATCTTGTCCATCTCCTTGATCAGGTCGCGGTCCAGAGTGTTGACCAGATCGTTGTCCTCCACGGTGAGGTACTTCCTCCCGCTGACGGTGTAGCACTCGTCGCTGATCCTCATGTTGCTTAGCTGGGAGACCATCTCCCTGATCCTGCGGGCGTCGGGCTTGGAGAGCTCGAAGTCCTCGAAGGAGAACCCGTTGCAGCTGATGTTCTCCATCGGGATGTCCAGCTTCTCGGCGAGCAGCATCATCTGGTGCTCGTACGTCTCCGTGCAGATGTATGTGGGCAGCTGTCTCGAGAGGTAACCGAACGCTTTCTCGGCGCCGGGCATGAATTTGAGATTCCTGGAGCAGACGTCGTAGGCCGCTCCGTCTGTGATGCCGTTGGCCATGAGTATGGGCACCAGCCTCTTGGCGACGAATCCGCAGTTGGCGTCCCCTCTGCTGAGCGCGTAGCTTATGACGAGGTCGTAGCGGGACAGCATGTCGTACAGCCTCCCGCCGTTGCGGACGAAGGCCTCGCACAGGTCGCGGAGCGGGTCGTTGCGCGTGATGAAGCCGACGTCGCTGCACACCAGCTGCTTGTCCTCGGTCAGCCCGAGCTCCGCCATGTGGTCGTACTCTGCCATGTTCACTCACCGAGGGACCTGTCCACTTCGGCTGACAGGTCGAATGCGCTGTCGAGCACCTTGCCTCCGACGATGAGCTTCTTGTTCTCGATGCGGACGCGTCCTTCCGCGAAGGACCTGATGGTCTCGACTATAAGGGGGAGCTCGCGCTTCGCCCCGTCCTCCCTGATCTTCTTGAAGAGCGGTTCGTCCACCCCTTCCTTCTTGGCGATCTCCTCGAGCGTGGAATCCTCCAGCTTGGCGTTGAGGTCGTCCCAGAGCTTGTCGTACTCCCCTCCCCTGAGGTCGAATCCGCAGTAGGTGAGCGGGGCTCCCCTGTCCCATTCGGGCGTGCAGAGGTGGAGCATGGCGCCCTGTCTGTCGGCACCCTCCCTTATGAGCTGCCAGATGACCTCCTGCCATGTACCTTTGGGTCCGTCGGGCAGGGCGGGGTGCAGGTTGAGCATGTCGTACTCGACGCAGGTCTCGTCGTCCATCCAGAGCATGTATCCGGCGAGGATCCCGAGGTCGATGTTGTAGGGCTTGGTGAGCCTCCTCAGCTCCTTGCCGTACTCGTCCCTCCATTCCTTCTCGTCGGTCTCCCAGAGGTCGGGCCTGAACGTCTTCCAGGATTTGGTTATCAGCGGTATGCCGTATCCCTTCACCATGTCGAAGAACATCTGGCGCTGTTCCCTGCGCGGGTTGGGGTCCTCCTCGTTGTCCCAGTTGCAGAAAACGAAGGCGATCTCGATATCCAGTCCGTTCTTCTCCTTCTCCTCCATCACGGCGCGGAGCAGGTTCCTGGAACCAGGGCCCCTGCCTGTGGAGAACCATCCGAGTCTTAGCATGCTGACAACCTCTGTGGGTGCGGATAAGGGGTTCGAATAGATAGATTATGCGTCGAAGACCACGGTCAGCTCGGGGACGCCGGGGTCGATGCGCATCATGTGGTAGGTGATCGCCTTGATCTCGGTCTTGGGGCGGTGCTTCTTCAGGTCGAGGGGTTCGCCGTATGCTTTTCCGTACACCCGGTCGCCGTCGAAGGACACCGTGAACCTGCACAGCGCCACGGATTCTGCATCCATGATGAACAGTATCTCGGACAGGTAGGCGAACAGCCTGTCCTCGAGATCGTCGCCGGAGACGTCGATGTCGAAGGAAACCTTCTCCTCCACCGTCGTGGCGTCCAGCATCTGGTCGGAGAGGGCGTACGCCGCATTCCCGAAGCATTCCTCCAGGGTCCTCCCGGTGCATCTCACCATGACGTCGGCGGTGTGGTCGAGCCTCTCGTACCTCATGCCCGTACGATGCATCCATCGGTTAAAGAATCTTTGAGGGAGGGGCGGGAATGTGCCACACGTCCAGCGGTCACGGTTAAGTATTGGTAAATGAATCCTCGTCCCATGCGTCTAATCATTGTGGGTTGCGGTTCCATCGGAAGCAAGCTCGCACAGGCGGCCGACGGTATGGAGGAGGTCACCAGGATCTACCTCATCGACGCCGTAAGGCCGCTGGCCGAGGAACTGGCAGCCAAGCTCAACAAGGCAAGCGTCGTGGATTCGGTGGAGGACGAGCTCTACCATGCGGACCTGGTCATCGAGGCCGCATCCCAGGAGGCCGCGAAGGAGGTGGCCATGGTCACAGTCAACCGCGGAGTGGACATCATGATCATGTCCGTCGGTGCGCTGGTCGACGACGAGTACAGGGAGGCGTTCTTCGAGAAGGCCAAGCAGACCGCCGCCAAGATCTACGTCCCCTCGGGAGCCATCGCCGGTACCGACGCCCTGCGTGCCGCGCACATCGACGAACTGGAGAGCGTGGAGCTCATCACGACCAAGGGACCGAAGTCGCTGGCACATGTCAAGTACTGCGAGGACAACAACATCGACGTCAACAAGTACGATTCCCCCACGGTCATTTACAACGGCACCGCGAGGGAGGCCGTCAAGGACTTCCCCAAGAACATCAACGTCGCGGCCACCGTCAGTCTCCTCGGAGTGGGATTCGACAGGACCCATGTGAAGATCATCTTGGATCCGGCGGCCACCGTCAACTCCCACGAGCTGAGGATCAGGGGTAAGTTCGGAGAGATGGTCTGCCACACCTACAACCTACCGTCCCCGGACAACCCGAAGACCTCCTACCTGGCATCGCTCTCGGCCATCTCCGCCCTGAAGCGCATCATCAGGAAGCAGTGGATCGGGATCTGAGGGTCTCATTGAAATCATCTCTGGATTCAATGCTGTGATCGGATCTCGCGATCCTCTCCGTTCAGCGGTCGGGCCGCAGCGCTTGCAGGCCCAAGCGCAGGATATTCTTGGCTGCGTTCAGATCGCGGTCGATATCCAGACCGCAATGCGGACATACGTGCCTGCGGACGCTCAGGTCCTTGGGTACGATCGTTCCGCATCCTGAACACATCTGCGACGTATGAGCGGGGTTGACCCTCACCACCTTGCAGCCAGCCTCCGCCGCTTTGCTGCAAAGCGTACCGACGGCCATCGCCCAGCTCGCGTCGC
>JAEEGL013906388.1_pt1 | contig 36425 bp, 51 predicted proteins | sample 9134231 | NCBI WGS metagenome assembly JAEEGL01 (sample SAMN16246548, study PRJNA631951) | gut metagenome | biome: gut microbiome; feature: rumen; material: fiber-attached | host: Bos | place: Iran: Karaj | collected 2018-10 | reverse complement strand
CCACATGGTCGGTTGATTGATGCAGACAAACTGGGAATACGAGACGCGGAAAAACAGGCTTATGAAGCATATTTGCGAGAAAAAGGCGAGGACTTTATCGAAGAACCTTTGCTCGAATATTTGCGAGGTAGATCTGAAGGGTTGACGCAAGCATCTAGTCATGTTAGGTTCGCTCCCACTATCATCCCGGCAAGCGAGGAGGACGAGCATATTGTTCCATCACAAACCCGCGGAGATAGTATAAGAGCCAAATCTAACGAAGAACTGGCTAATTTTCTCGTAGAGTGTAAGGGATGCCCTCCAGATTTAGTTGGTGAATACTGCGGTGCAGTGGGTTGTTTAAAATGTTGGCTGAATTGGCTGCAGAAGGAAGAAAAAATAAATGATGGATAAAATTGAAATAGCCGCAAGAAACTATTATTTAGGAGAAGGCAGAGATCTTCGTGCAGAAATGGAAAATCTTCTCAAAGAAGCATATGTACGCGGTTTCAAGCGTGGTGTAAAAAAGACAAAAGAATTGTACGAAAAACAGGAGGAATATGTTCCAAAAGAAATGTGATACCTGTAATCTGTACGTGCGGCAGAACCTTACCTGCCAGATTATGGTTCCGCAAATGGCGGGTAGGGTTCAACCCACCGATTACTGCTCTAAACATAACGACCATCTTCCCATCTGTGAACGTTGTGGTGCCGGTCTTTTGGACCCAATTATTGAAGTGTTTGACGGGAAGGTGCATATCCTATGTGCTCAATGTAATCAACTCCCGCATTGACCGTAAAAAATCGTAAGCCTATTACCTCGGAAAAATAGGCTTTTGCGGCTTTGAAAACCTTTTTCAATAAAAACATCTAAGAGAAGAGGCATAAAATGACTAATACCCAAATAAAAATGGAAACCAACAAGGCTGTCGTCGCCGAAGTTGAGAACTTTATCAAAAACTTTGACGGGGCACGGGACAGTTTCCTCAACGGAAACTGCTACTACTTTGCACTAATTCTCGATGAACGCTTCTGGACTTTTTACAGTACCAATATCGCATATAATCAAATTGATAATCATTTTGCGACGGTGGTTTTCGTCGAATACGCCGATGGAACTAATACACCCCTCCTATTTGACGCTTCTGGATGCATCGGTCCTATGACCGAAAGATGGAAAATCTGGCAGGAATACTGCTTGGAAGAGCCATACGATGGGGCAAGAGTATATCGAGACTGTATTTGGAAAATGTCAGAAAAAGAATGGATGAAACTAAAGCCCGTATTCCGTGAAAGACCGTGGATGCCAACAATGTAATCACACCTTTTTATTTTTATTATAGCATAAAAAATTGAATAATTCAAATGTCTTAGAGGATTTATATAGTTCTATAAATCCTCTAATTGATTTTTATAAAAAAATATATTATAATATATATAGAAAATAAAACAGGGGGTTGATGATTATGAAAAAAATCTTTTGCTTGTTCTTTACCATCCTTCTTATTCTTTCTCTTGTTGGCTGCGGCACGCTGGATATGGAAACGCATTCGTCGGTCAAGCAGCACGAGACAAATCAGAACGGAGAACCATATCAGCTATCCTTTATCGCAGAGTTTTATGATAATGCTGGTGAGAATTGGCTGACAACTCAAGGCTCCAGTTTCAATATCTCTCCTAATAAAGTAAAAGAGTATTACTGGGATAGCGATGGCAGCTGGATTTCTGGCTGGACGATGTCGTCAATCGTATCTGTTGATATTGATGGTAATAATATTGAAACCTGCGGCAGTACCGTTCTAATTTATGATAATTATTTGGTAAAACAGGAATGCGTCCTGCCGGAAGATTATGTAAATACCATATCTGAAAATAACGCATCCGTAAGTGCTCCGTACGACCTACGCACTTTCGATATTTGGACTATAAATTGGTGGTGGATGACGAAGGATTTCCGCAATTATAACATCGGTGAAAAAATCGTTGTCATCCAAAGCCAGGAGGGAAATCCTATTTGTCTATTCTCTGGCAACAATGTAACCTGGGAAGTTTCACGTAATTTACCCAAAACAACCGAAATTACTATTGATGGAGCAAAATTATATATTCATCGAGCAAACTTTGCCGTTATAGATAAATCATTATTCAACGGGGAGAGGTAAAAACCTCTTCCCTTGATTTTTATAAAAAAATATATTATAATATATACAGAAAATAAAGATAAGGAGTTGTTGAAGTTGGTAGAATTCATTCGAGTGACCGCACGCACTCCAAAAGGTGACACAAAAGAATACTCTTGGATGGGCGATATGAATGATACGAACACTCAGCGGGATTTTGTCAAGTTTCTTATTCAATGCTGCGATGATACTGCTGATTTCTTCGGCTGCCCTGACGACTATGACCCTCAAAAATGGCGGGATTATACCTGTGCTTCTTTTGAATCCGTCACAGACGATAGAGATTTTTCGATAGGCATTGATGCGTTTATGCGATAAGGAGGGATTTCTGTGGTAGCAAAATCTTATCAGAATCTGGAAGTGGTAGGCGATGTATTTACTACCAAAGGCCGCAAATACGTCCAGGTTCGCACAAAAACCGGTGCTCTGAAAACCGTCAGATGGTATACGGAAAAAGAATACGCTAAAATGTATCCCGACGAAGTCGTGGAGCAGGGTCCTTCCATGAAAAGTCAGAAGCAGGTTCTTGGTTTTGAAAATGGCTTCATCACTATTTTCAAAGGCAACACCTACGAAGAGAAGGAGTATTTCAAACTCAATTCTGCGAGATATTCTCGCTGGTGGGGCTGGTATTTCATCTCTACCGAGTCTATCCCCGAAGATCTTCCCGACGATGTAGAACCCATCCGTCTTGATTGGGAACTCGTTGGCAACGAAGATGGTTCCCTCAAGCCTGAGAATACGGTAATTGCGGCTGTCGAGTCTCTGACCTACGAGCCTGACGTTAGCGAGTATCAGGGCGAGGTTGGCGATAAAGTTGATGTTCTCGTCACGGTAGAGAAAGCCATCCAGCTCGACGGATACTATGGCCCCAGCACGATGCACGTTTTCCGCGACTACGATGGCAACTGCTATGTCTGGACGACTGCGGCCAGGTCCTGGGAAGTTGGCAGCGAACACCATATCGCCGGCACCATCAAGGAACTCAAGCAGTATAAGGGCACGAAGCAGACAATACTCACTCGCTGCCGCGAAAGGAACTAAAAATGCTGAACTACCTTGTCTATTCCGCTAAAGAACTTCCTTTTATGAAGTTCTATTTCTGTGCCATGGCACTTGTCACCGTCATCTGGTTCATTCTCTACAAGGCGGCAAATCATATCTGTGACATGGACGGCAAAAAGCGTTACAACAACATTTTTCATTATATGTTCTACAACGAGAATGATCAGTGGTCGTCGGCTATAAATGTCTGCAGCTACTTTGTTCTCTGCACCAATCTCGTCCGCGTCATCTTCACAATGATTTATGGTGTTTCCGCATAAGGGCTTGCTTCTAATAAAAAAATATGTTATAATTTTTATAGAAAATAAAAAAGGAGTAATGCGAATGGTACAAGTAAAAACTGCTACCTGGGAAGCCCATAGAAAGGCACTTCTCAAAACATTTGAACTTTCGATCAGGCCTGGTTCTTTTTTTGAAAAGATGTCGTATTCTGCCTGGCGAGACTTGAGTAAGTCAGAAGATCCCAAGATGATTATTATCAGATACCATCATCAACCCGATGGTCCACTATATTTTGTTGTGGAGGGTATCTGTGGGCGCCATACCTTTCCTGTAACCGATAATAGTTTTGGAATGTTTCTGGATCTCTACTGGCAGGACCCTTCGCTTACCTATACGGAGGGAAAAACAGATATGAATGAAAAAACCTTGAACGAGATCGTAAACAGTGCTGTTGCGAAGTCTTGTAATGTGGCCTCGGACGGCGATTATTACACAACGACAACCTATACTTACACAAACGATCATCCAAATTGGAGCACTATTTCTACTACTGGCACCGATGCCAGCAAAACTATTAGCAATAGCGGTTGGGTGACTAGCACCGACTACTACCCTATTTCTGCCGCTCAAATTATCACAAAAGACGATGTAAAGAAACTAATTGAAGAACACGAAAAAGAAAAAAAGGAGAAAACTACTATGAATACCTCTAAGATGTTCAATTTTGATTTTGGCCCTGTTTCTGGCAGCCAGTTCCGCATGAGCCCCTACGGTCTCGCGGTTTGTACTCAGACAAATGGCTGGGTAGCCTACAATACCGAAACGAAGGAACTGATGAATGTCGATATCCTGAACTTCGACATTTCCAAGATGATTTATAAGATGCCCGTCGCTCTGAGCGATATCAAGGAAGGCGACATCGTTCTCCACGGCGGCAAGCCCATGTTCGTACGGTCTCTGACCCCCAGCGGTGCCGCAATCAGTGTTATCAATTACGCTGACGCCACTATGCTCGATATCCTACCCGTGAAGAGTCCCTTCGGCTTCAACTTCTTCACCAAGGTGTGCACGCTGTTCAATTTCGATGTGTCTGCGGCCAGCCCCCAGAATCCCTTCGGCAGCCTGCTTCCCTTCCTGATGCTGGGCGAGGGCAAGGAAATTGACCCCATGGTTTTTATGCTGATGGGCGGCAACAACTTCACCAGCAATCCCATGATGATGTATCTGCTGATGAACCAGAAGGATAAGGGTGATATGCTCCCTTTTTTTCTGATGGCGACAGGCGGAGTGTCCAATGCGTGGCTCGCGCCGGGTCAGGTAGCCCCCGCGTCTGCTACCTCGACTGAGAAGGCAAGCATCTAACGAAAAATAATACAGTAGATTACTACTAACTAATAATAAAGGGAGAGCAAAGGCTCTTCCCTTTATTTTTATAAAAAAATATGATATAATATATATAGAGAATAAAGAAAGAGTGATTTTGATGGAAAGAAATGTTCCTAATGATTTCGTTAGTCGTTATGAACTTGTAAAACATTTAGTTGGAGTTCATGATGGTTGGCGTATCCCCTTTGGATATACAGTTGAAGATGAAATTATCAACTTTCCTGCTGCTGACGTGGCCCCGATAAGACATGGTCGGTGGATACCTGAATATGGGTCAATGGATAGAGTCGATTATTGGCATTGTTCAGTTTGTGACAGTGATTTCCAGTATATCGGCGTGACCAGCTTGTATGATTACTGCCCCAACTGTGGGGCAAAAATGGACGAAGGACAAGACAAATGAGTGTACTGATAAAAGGCATAGAGATGCCAATAGGAAACAATGAATTACGGTTGATTATTCACTCAAATGGTCAAGTTATTATCTCGCACAAAACGCACTATGAAGAAGCAGAAGCTGTCCCCGTCCCGCCACATAAAATTTTTGGAACCTGGGAATGGGACCCTGATGGAATAGATTGGGGTATCGGAGCATGGAAATGCAGCAACTGCGGCAGTAAAGCAGAAACCTGGTGGGCTAAAGACGGTAACAGTAATCCACTAAAATGTGCTGGTAGTCATTACTGCGGCAACTGCGGAGCTGCTATGAGGAAATAAATATGGAAAAATATATCAAAACAGAGACTATCTGCAATTTTATTGATGGATGTTTGGCGCATGAAGATAAAATTACAGATATTGAAAAAGAAACTCTCTGCGCAATAAAAAGTTTCATTGAGAGAACTCCATCCGCAGACGTGATAGAGGTGCGGCATGGACGGTGGGCTGTTACCGGGGGGAAACGATCCAGATTCTGCTCTATATGTTATCACGATGAGCCATACAAATTCGCAGACGACGATTCGAATGTTTACAATTTTTGCCCCAATTGCGGAGCAGATATGAGAAAGGAGAAGAAGTATGGCGATTGTTATTGACCAGGAAATGCCCGAGTGTTGTGATAAGTGTTGGGCTACTTATTGATGATCTTATTGCTTTAGTAAAATGGAGGAACCGATAATGGAAAAGTGGTATAAAATTAGTGAATCCGAACTTCGTGAACTCATTCATGACAGTATGAAACTTTGTGCTCTTGAAAGTGGCGGAGTAGATAATTGGGAATGGTATGGTGTATCAATTTCTGATTTTGAAGAAAATAATGGAGAGCTTTATGACTGCGCTGCCAAGGAACTTGAAAACTATGAGGTAGTAATAGAAGTATGATATGGTGACCAAAATAACACTTAGAGATCTTCTCGAAGGGCATCCTCCTGTGGATAAAATCCAGTGGAGAAGTAATGCTCCAAAAGAGTTGGAAGATGAAGAGCCAGACGGCATCTTCTGCGGCTATTGTGCGTGGGACGGTGAAAAACTCATTTCTTTGGATGGCGATTATTATTCTCTAAACGCAGAAGTTTATCGTTATGAGTGGGAAAAAGATGGCTCGCTAACTTACTGGGAAAGAGTGGAGTGGATATAAAATGAAAATTATGTCTAAGGATATAAAATGGGCTGGCAAGTTCTTGAACTACTTTTGGTATCATCTGAGCGATGGACGCATTTACGAAGTCTGTTCTCGTAATAGAAATCCCGACCCTTACGAAAGAAAGAGTGATGCAGTCTCCATCGTCGCATTCAACGAAGATAGAACTGCGGTATGCCTGGTGCGTGAGTATCGCGTGCCGCTTGAAGGATACTGCTATTCCTTCCCCGCGGGTTTGCGTGAGCCCAACGAATCGATTTACGATACCGCACATAGAGAACTTTTTGAAGAAACTGGATTGAAGGTTCTTACTTATGGTAAGGACCTTCCCGCGAGCTATCAGTCTCCTGGAATAACCGACGAAAGCGTAAGCACTATCTTTGTTACCGCTTCTGGCGAACCTACAAACGCAAACCAGACTAAAGATGAAGATATTACTCCTATGTGGGTGACAAAAGAAGAGGCTCGTCGTATTCTCTGCGTAGGCACCAATATTTCTGTCAGATGTCAGATGTTTCTTACTCTGTGGGTTGGAACAGACCTTTCAAAGCCTTTAGGATAATAAATCTCTAATTGATTTTTATAAAAAAATATATTATAATATATATGTAAGATAAAGAAAGAGAGGAATATCTAATGCTTTTTGAGAAGTTGACCGACAAGGAGAAAGCTCTCATTGAGTATTTTCGGCATAATTATAACGAATACGAAGACGACCATTCGTTTTTTACCGGCAGCTATGTCGATACCAAGACCTTCCTGCGGTATTGGGAAGAGGCAAAGGCACCTCTGATTGATGCCTTCGGAGGTAATCTGATTATCAAGAAGCCCGTACAGTCTATCGTAGAGGATGAGGACCTGCATGATAAGATCGGTCAGGTCTATTGGATGTATGAGTGGAAGAGATTTCGGGGAGCCGTTTGCGATCTTGTGAAAAGATATAACATGGATAGCTGGATAGCTCGCACCATTCCTGACGTACAGAGCACCAGCAAAATGTCTTTGGAAGAAGTCTTTTGTTGGTATGTTTTCACCGTCGACGCGATGATGGAGAACAAATATGATGGCCCTACCGTTGAAATCAATGTTGGCAACGGCAAGACTATCAAAATGGTGCGTGGCTGTAAGCTGATGAAGATCTGCGGCAAGTTTGCTAAAGAGCTGCCTTCGGTCGCAGATTGTTTTGAAATCGTGCGTTTACGCCATTCACAGGTTATGAACGAAGCCAATATCAAGGCGAACCTCTGCCTTAGCATCCACCCTCTGGACTTTATGACCGCTTCCTATAACTCAAACGATTGGCGTTCCTGTATGAGCTGGGAAGATGGGGAGTTTCGGCGTGGTGTCATCGAAATGATGAACTCTCCTATCGTTGTCTGTGCCTATCTGGAATCCAAAAGTAGTAACATGAGTTGGTGCATTGGAGAGCTGGGTCATACAGAGACTGTGGAATGGAACTCTAAGAAATGGAGAGAGTTTTTCATTGTGCGGCCCGATGTAATTTCCGGTATCAAGGGATACCCCTACTGGAATCGCACTCTGGAAGATGAAACGCTGAACTGGATGCGGGAGATTTTTGGGCCTGTCTTCCACTTTGATTATGCTGATGATATTCAGAAGTGGAGAGTTGATGAACGGGTTGAGGACCCAAAGAACGGTATTTCACTGAGAGAAGTCCGTATGGAATGCGGTCCTGCTATGTATAATGATTTCTACACGGGGCATGATTATCATAGCATTTTTGTCAAAGACCTCAGATTGAAAACAAGACTGTGTATTGATTACTCTGGAGCTTCAGAGTGCGTTGTTTGCGGCGAGGTCCATGATTTTGACAACGAAGGCACGTTCTGCTGCCAGGAGTGCGTTCATCCTATTATATGTTCAATCTGCGGCGAAGTACTCGTTGATTTCCGTTATGCGGTAGAACACAATGGCAACTACTATTGCGAATACTGCTACGAGCATCCGCCTACATGCGACTACGGCGGCGAACATTATGATCCCAATAGGGATGCATGTTTTGAGTTCTGCGTTGGTAGAGATGAGGAAACTACAACCGACGTTATAAGAAGAGCACCAAGTGGAATAATGCGTCAGCCAGGTGCCGTAGTCCATTTCGGCGTTTGTGAAGATTGCTATAGTGAAATCTTTATTGACGGTGCCAAGGAAGTTCTCAAGCCTAATAAATGGTTTGAAAGTTGGTTTGATTGCTATCGCATTGTTCCTTTGTCTCATCTCACCGAGAATGCACGTCGCACTCTTCTCAACGAGACTGATTTGAATTACTTCTTGGGTCATCCAGAAGATAAAGCAGCGAGTGCATAAGAGCTTCCCATTGATTTTTCAAAAAAAATATTATATAATATATATGTAAGGTAAAGAAAGAAAGCCTTACAGAAAAAATAAAAAAATAAATTTTGGGTGGCTCCCGATAACAGCCAGAAAGGTGACTACTATGACTAACACTGATAAGCTGACCGACCGCAAGATCTATACCGCCATTGTTGAGGGCACTTTCGAGGATCTGGACGTGGATACCGTCGTGGCTTGGGCCCAGAAGAAGATTACCCAGCTCGACAACAAGGCTGTGAAGGCGAAGGAAAACGCCGCGAAGAAGAAGGCCGAGGGCGACGCTCTGACCGAGGCTATTCTGGAAGCTGTGACCGATGAGTTCGAGAGCATCGGCGATATCGCTGCCCGCATCGAGGGCGAAGATGTCAGCCTGTCGAAAGTTGCGTACAGGTTGAACGCAGCTTTCAAGGCGGGTAAGTTGGAGAAGGGCGAGCTCGTTATTACTGGAGATAAAGGCAAGCGGAGAGTTGTCGCATATCGCTCTCTGAACTGATTTCACAGTAAAAAAGGTAGCATAATTTTTGGACAAAGAGGGGTAAATTATTACCCCTCTTTTTGATATATCTACAGAAAAATAATTTTGTAATAGGAGGTTGAGTAATATGGAAATAGGTGAAACCTATAATTTTTGGACTATCATTGATAAGGCACCTTCAAGAAATAAACATACATATTGGCTTTGTTAGTGCCAATGCGGAACTATCAGAGCCGTTCTTGGAACCGATCTAAAAAATAACAAGTCAAAAAGTTGTGGATGTATAAAAAGTATCACACAATCTCATAACCTCAAAGACGAAGTTGGTAATAAATATGGTCGTTTGACGGTTGTGGCAAGAGCGGAGAATACTCCGGGAGGGAAGGCCAGATGGAAATGTCAGTGTGAATGTGGAAATGAAACGATTGTTAGTGGTGTAGACCTGCGAGGTGGAAAAGTTTAGAGCTGTGGCTGCTTACAAAAAGAGAATAGTATAAAAGCCGCAACAAGTGATTTACTTGGTAAAACAATTGGTAATTTTACTGTTTTGGAAAGTATCCCAGGAGAAAAACAAGGCAGAAGACATTCGTGGAGATGTAGATGTAATTTATGCGGCAGTGAAGATAATATTATTTCTACTTCTAATTTATATAAATAGTATTCTTGTGGATGTTCTATTTCTTCTAAGGGTTAGCGAAAAATCAAAGCAATTCTAAATAAAAACAATATTGATTTTATAGAAGAAAAAAGATTTGCTTCTTGTAATTATGGAGATATAAACGACGGTCATACTTAGGCAAGGTTTGACTTCTTTTTACCACAATATAATTTATTGATCGAGTATGATGGGGTTTAGCATTTTATACAAGGAAATGGAAACTTTGATAATAAAGAAAAGTTTGAGCTTACAAAAAAAAGAGATAACTATAAAAATCAATGGTGTAAAGAAAATAATATTCTTCTAATTCGTATCCCTTATACTCACTATGATAAACTTACGTTAGAAGATTTGATACCAGAAACTTCTCAATTTTTAGTATAAAACATAGCCGAGAGAGAAAAACTCTCGGCTCTTTTTTCTTTTTGGCTGCTCGCGCCGCCGACGCACCTACCCTGCCGCAAAACCGAAACAAAAGTTGCATTACCTAATTTTTTATGGTAATATTATATATATAAGGAGGGATATTTTATGAAGTTTATGATTTCAAGCCGCCACCCGCTGGAATTATTGAAGTAGGCTGAAGAAATTAGAGTAAATTATATAGACAAAGAACGACTCAAAGATTTTGTATCTCCATAGTGGACTTGTGCTGCGGAAATAAATCTATATGTGCCGCAGAACCAACTTATTGATTGGAGTATGTTGGATATGTATAAGGGCACGCTAAATATTGTTCTTGCCGTAGAAGACGCTTCTCAAATTGAAAATGCGAAATAGAATGGTTATAAAGTGTTTTGGTCTTATCCTGCTTCTTCGTTTTGGGAACTTAGAGGTTTGATAGATTTGGGAGTAGATGAAGTACTTCTTGATGCACCATTGTATTTTGACTTACCAAGAGTAAAGAGTATTTGCGGCGAGAAGGAAATTAGATTATAGGTCAATAAATGCATCAATGGTTATATGAAGCGAAAAAATGGGATTTGCGGCACATATGTGCGACCAGAGGATGTAGAAGTGTACGAGCAATATGTAACGCATATGGAGTTTGATGCAGAAAGTTTGACTCAAGAGAGAACTTTGTATAAAATCTATAAGGAATAGAAGCATTGGCCAGGAAACCTAAATATGCTACTAACTTATTTAGGGATGAGCGTAGATAACCGCGGTTTTGAGATTATTCCAACAGTTGGAGATAATCCTAAATCGTTTGCACGCCGCCGCATTTCCTGCGAACAAAAATGTCAGCGAAATCCTTCACAGTGTAATTTCTGCGAGGAAACTTTCAAGTTTATCAGAACATTAGATCTAAACAATGAAGAAATCAAGTAGATGATAGACGCTTTACCAAAAGATGAATAAACCTTAATGTTGCTTTTTTTATAAAAATATTGTATAATATATATAGAAAAAGAAGAAAAGAGGTTTTTTGCGACAATGACTAAATGGACGGATACAGATCACGCACTATTTTCTACCATTGCCAAGATGACGCAAAAAGGCTTGCATAAGTCTATGCGTAATTATCTAAAGAAATATTATCCAAAAAAGAACATACGAATTACGAAAGATTATATTTGTTGCGAGGGAAATATTCCTGTGATGTTTGTCGCACATATGGATACCGTATTCAAGCTCCCGCCGCAGCAGATTTATTATGACGCAAAGCAGACTATTATGTGGTCTCCAGATGGACTTGGTGCCGATGATAGAGCCGGAGTATACCTTATTTGGCGAATTATACAGTCTGGCTATCGACCCCATATCTGTCTTACTACAGACGAAGAAAAAGGTAGTCTTGGTGCGATGCAGCTGGTGTTGGACTACCCGATTTGCCCCTATGATCTAAAGTATATTGTAGAACTTGACCGTCAGGGCACAAACGACTGTGTATTTTATTCCTGTGCTAATAAAGAGTTTGCGGAGTTTGTAGAAAACTATGGCTTCGTAACAGAATGGGGAACGTTCTCTGATATTAGCGAGATTTGTCCTGCGTGGAGAATTGCGGGAGTAAATCTCTCTGTTGGATATAAAAACGAACATAGTGCAATTGAAACTCTCAATACTCGTGCAATGATGGATACTTATAATAAGGTTATTCATATGATTGAAGATATTCAGAATGATGACGTACCTTATTTCAAGTATATCCCTGATCCGTATGAGAAGTATTATTATAACCTTGGCCGCAAATACCTCAGCAAGTATTATGATTATGGGTATCCAGAAGAGGAAGAGATTTATGGATATAGATTCTCTTCAAGTATCCCATCTTGTCAGTGCGTAAAGTGCAAGAAAGTCTATGATGAAAGCGATGTATTTCCAGTAAAATCAAAGAATGGTAATGGCACTCGCTATTATTGTCTTGATTGTGTAAGCACTGGTGTAAATTGGTGTACTGAATGCGGCGAGCCATTCGAGACAGAAAATGATAATGAAAATATTTGTCCGGATTGTCTAAATCGTACACAGGCACAGGTACAGGTGGGGTAATTATGGAATACGATTTTGATAAAGAGCAACTTATTTCAGATATTTCAAAGGTATTGAAGCATTCTCAAGGATTCAGTGACAAAGTAACATTTTGTGGAGTACCTGCGATTGTTGATAAATGGTTTGAAAATAAAAAGTTTTTTATAGACCATATGGATGGTAAACTCATTTATCAACTTGAAAATCCAGTATCGTTTGAGCTGGATGAGAATGCGAAAGAACAAAAGTTTGACAATTTTATCAGCCTTGTTGAAGAACATTATGACAACTGGCAGCTTGCTAATTTTTTGCGGTTTGTTGGTCCGGATGATTTTTACAACAATAAAACCACGAGTGAATACACGAAGAGCTGGGGCGAAAAAGCCACAATTCCACCCAACTTCAAGGTGGTAAAAGCATTCAAGTTTTTTGAAACAGATGAAAATGTTTTGAAACAATTACAAAGTGAAGCCAGTCGCATTATTCAGGAAAATATTATTTCCGGATATTTGTGTTTTTCAGTTCATCCTTTGGATTATCTGAGTGTCAGCGAAAACATACATAATTGGCGTTCCTGCCACGCCCTAGATGGCGATTATAGGTCTGGCAATCTCAATTATATGGTAGATAAATCGACCGTAGTATGTTATCTAAAAGCAGAGAGAGATGCCATTCTACCGCATTTTCCAGAAGATGTAATGTGGAACTCAAAGAAATGGAGAGTTTTGCTGTTCTTCTCTAACGACGATACTCTTATGTTTGCGGGTAGGCAGTATCCATTTACCGCAGACAAGGGAATTGATCTAATCAAAAGAGATATACTACCAAAATTGCGGCTTGGCTCCTGGACCGGCTGGACCCGCACCATGGTTAGAGAATATTATGATGATGAGTGTCATAAAAACTTTGTTTTCAAGTCGATGATGCCTATTGCAGATACTCTAAAACCTTTTAGCGACGTAGTAAAAGATGCACCTAATTCATTCCAATTCAATGATTTACTGCGTTCAACGGTATATTCTCCGGTATGGACTTATAGAAAACAAAGTGCTGCATACCCATCTACATATACTGGATGCACTGATAAAAACACAAGTCTCATTGTAGGAGCAGAATGTCCGTGTCCTGTTTGCGGCCAGGACGCAATAGGATATCCAAGCATACCTCTGTGTCGCAATTGTGCTGGCAAATATAGCTATGATGAGGCCGGAGAATATGAGGAGTGCCAAGTCTGTGGCAGTATGGCTTGGTATGATGATATGTATACTCTTGAGTTTTCAGAGTTGAGAGTATGTGCTGAGTGCTATGAGAAAGAGACAGTGGCATGTCAAGAGTGCTTTACAAGAGATATGCCTGATGAGGTCAAATATCGTAAAGGCACAGATAATCGATGTCTATGTCCCTATTGTTGGGAAAACAGTCAGATACAACATCTGCAAGAAGAGGAAAATAAAACACCTTCACATCTATTTTTTTGAGGAGAATAAATAATGGCAGCAAAAGGTTCTGTAGCAAAAGAAAATGTAATAAAGAAAATCGCCCAGGCGTTTGGTGATGATTATGTCGGAGAGTATGATAAGAAATACTATGTTTGGGCGGATGATGGTGGTAGCAGGGTACAGATTTGTATCTCTCTTACCTGCCCCAAGGTTTATCGCGGCGTTGAGGAAACTGTATCGTCAGAAATGAACTTTGATGATGACGACGGAGCACCGGCTGCCGCAGGTTCTTTTACGCCCGCGGATATTACGCAGGCGGAGACTGATGCACTTGCGGATTTGATGACAAAATTAGGTCTATAAGTTCGGGCAAATAATGTTATTCCTCCTTGTTGTTTTTTCATATCTTATAGAAAAAAAAAACAACAAGGAGGATAATAATATATGGGTGTAAAAATCGATTTAACAAATTAGCGTTTTGGAAGACTGGTTGTACTAAAAGAAGGTGGACGAGATTCTTCTAATAAGATTCTCTGGGTATGTAAATGTGACTGTGGAACGATCAAAGAGATAAGGGGCTCTGATTTACGCAGTGGAAAAACTACTTCTTGTGGTTGCTATAATAAAGAAAAACGCTCAGAGGGATATCAGCAATATATAAAAAGTAAAAAAGAATCTCCTGGATATCAAAAAGATTTATCAGGAATGCGTTTTGGTAAATTGACAGTTTTAGAATTTAATCAAGAAAAAACATGTGAATCAAGAAAAATATATCATAATTATTCTACGTGGTGGAAATGTAAATGTGATTGTGGAAATATCGTTGATAGAACAACCACAGCTCTTACATCGGGGAAAACATAGTCTTGTGGATGCTTGACAAAAGAAAAGCTTAGGAAACTTATGAAAGAAAAAGTGCAACCGCTTGGGGCTCAAACACGATTAATAGATCTTACAAATTAGAGATTTGGTAATTTATTAGTTTTAGAACGGTATGCAGAAAATTCTAAATCAAACAAGCCAAGATGGGTTTGTAAATGTGATTGTGGTAATATAAAAATAGTTGATGGTAACAGTCTGAAGTAGGGAATGGTTAAATCTTGTGGCTGTATTGGAAATTCGCTTGGAGAAGATAAAATTAGAAAAATACTATCCGAATCTCATATCCCTTTTAAATAGCAAATAAAATTTGAAGATTTGAAAGATTAGACATATTTGCGTTTTGATTTTGGCATTTATGATGACAATGATAATCTGATAAAACTTATTGAATACGACGGTAGACAGCATACAGACCAAACTAGTATTTGGCATACCGAAACGGCACTTAAACACGATCAAATGAAAACACAATATTGTATAGATAAGCATATCAAACTATAGAGAATCTCATATTTAGATTATGATAAAATAGATTTAGCATATTTATTATCGTAAGGACAAAACAAAACAATAATATCAACTCCTTTTTCATTTCTTTTTAGAAAGATGAAAAAGGAGTTTTCTTTTTGAAGGAGGTAAATAATATGGATGCAAAATATTATTTAGATCCTAATGGCGTAAAATAGCTTGTGAAAACTTTTTTCAACGACCTATCTGCTAAAGCTGATAAAGAAGAATTGGTACATTATTTCAAGTTTAGAAGAGACAATGATTATAATTTTGAACCTATCAAAAACAGTTATATTCCAGAATGTAATGAGATAGTTTTAGTGGATACTGCTCGGGATGGTCTTCGTGCAAAAGTAGGTAATGGAGTAAATACCTACGCAGAATTGCCATTTACAGATGCTGATTTGCGAAATGCTGTTCTGCACGGGTATTTGAAGGACGGAGTTTTTTATAGAGATAATATTTATAGTGTGCCTTATTATAATATGATGAATAAAATCTTTATAGATGATGCTACAAGAAAGATTTATTTTTATAATGGCACAGAGTATTAGACTATTCAATAGACTTTTTCCAGGGCCTCAGCAACCGAGCCAGGTCTTGTGAAGTTATACTCAACCACCGGGCAAAACACTGATGGTACTATGACACAAAAGGCTATTACAGATGAATTAGATCTAAGATACAAAGCAAATATTGACGATGACAATGAATTGTTGATATTTACACTAAACTAAGGAGGAATAACTATGGCTTATACATATGCAAACAATGATAATGTGTTATCAAAGGTAAAGTTTGGTAATACTACTTATTACCTCAAAGATGCAGCTGTAAGAACTATTCTTGACACATTTGGTAATGTGGTAACGTTGGATAAAGCAAGCAGCATTACATCTAATGGTACTGGACTCGTTGATGCTGCTACCGTATATCAATATGTAGGATAGCAGGTTGGCACTCTTGGATAGGTGCTAAATCTTCTTTCTGCGGCAGACCATACCACTATATCAAACCCACAAACTGGTGATTTTGTAATTGAATCCGATGGAAAAGAATGGTTATATGATGGTACAGGTTGGCGTGTAGTTGGTGATGAAAGTTCTTATGTATTGAAGACAACCACAGTAGCCGGTGTTGATTTGGCTGATAATATTACCAAGGCAGAATTACAAGAGGCTCTTGAACTTGGCGCTCTTGCTTATATGGATACTGGTAGCGTAAAAGTAACCACTATTGATAGTATGAACTCTTTTACAACCGGCAAGGCTGGTTCTTACAGTGTTTCTTCAACTGCTGTATCCGTCCCAGCAACTTATTCTGCCCTGGATGTAACTCCAGCAGGTTCTGTTGAAATTACCGCAGGAACTGCGGCAGCCGCTTCTTACGATAAAACAACTGGTATTACGGTAGCAACAGCCGCTCCAGGAAATGGTCAATCTGCGACATATACTCCTGCAGGCGATGTTTCTGTAACAAATGTAACAGTAACTCCAAGTAATGTTAGCGTAGCAACTGTCACTGATGCCGGAACTGCTTATCAGCTCACCGCAGGCAGTATGACACAGGGCAGCGACACAACAAGTGCTTTTGCAACAGAAGGCGTTGTTGCATCCATTGGCACAGATCACACAGCTTCTGGCGGCGAAGATGAATCTGAGACACTTATTCTTACTGTAGCAAATACGAGCAACGCGGTTACTGCTTCTGGTACAGTTACCTATACAGATCCAACCCTCAGCGGCTCATTACCAACATTTGGTTCATAGAGCGTCGTAGGCGGTATTACAAGTGCTAGTGCAACCGCTTCTTTCTCTGGCACTGGTGTTATTATCAATGCAACTCCAACCTATACAGCAAGTAGTGCTACAATGACATAGCCAACATTTACTGGTAGTTTTGAAGGCACAAGTAAGAGTGTTACTCCAGTAGCTGCTACAACGGTTCAAGCAGCAGGCACAGATGGCAGCGTAACTGTCGCATCTGAAACAATTACTCCAACTTATAATAGTACAGAAAAAACCGCTACTGTTACTTTTGCGGCAAGCGGCTCCTAATTTGAATCTTTTTATTCCTTGAAATGATAGGAATATTGAAATAAATTATAAAACTTTGAAAGGATAAGGGATATAATTTTTTCCGGCTAGGGATAATTATATCCCTAGCCGTTTTTTTATTATGATAAAAGAAAATACGATTGTAAAAAAAGATACTGCCGAAAATTGGAGTAAGGCAAAAAACTTCATTCCAAAAGAGAATGAAATAATAGTTTATACTGATATGGGAATGAAAATTGGCGATGGTAGAACTAAGGTCAATGATTTACCATTCATAAATAAAAGTTCTTATTCGGTAGAAGAAGATATGCTAATTATTGAAGAGGGAGGATATTGATTATGGGAGACCTCTCAAAAATAAAACTCAATGGCGTTGTTTATAATTTCAAAGATGCGTATGCACGTGGCTTATTAGAGTTGATCGAAGAGGAAAGCATGGCAAATGTAAAAGCTATGTTGGCAAAATACGGTTTGAATACTACAACAGTTTATACAGAACCAAATACTGATACAGCTGCGGCCGGTGCTACGGTCTTAGCAGAATAAGGAGGATGTAGAAAATGAGTTATACTCCTACAAACTGGTAGAGTGGTGATATTATTACCAGTGCCAAACTAAATAAAATGGAACAAGGTATCGCCAATGGTGGCGGTGTATTATTAGTTACTGCGAGTTATGATGACACAAGCGGAGGAGTAATTTGTGATAAAACGGGTGATGAAGTAAAGACTGCATTTTTGAATGGATTGAATGTAATTTTATATCTGCATGAAGAAAATCAAGCAGAACTTCCAAGAACGCGGGACAGCAGCGGCAGTGGCAGTGATTTCCCTTCTGAATCTTGGATGCTGCTAATGGGCATCGACTCCGGCTCCTCCTATCTAGAGGACGAGATTGTACAATATAATTTCTATAATTGGTATCTAATAACAAGATTGGGAGAAAATGATTATTTGATGGATGAGACTTATTTGAGTTATTATTACAACCACATTAGCGACGGCAGCAATGATCCAATTAAATAATCAGAGGTGAAATAAATGGGAAAATATATTACTCTAAACCATTTAGATCAAACCGTTTGGTCTCTATTGCAGAAAATAGATACTAAAACAGACGATAGAATATCTGATGAAGATATAACAAAATGGAACAACCCAATAATCAGTTATAATAGTTTGACAGATAGGCCATATATTCCTACATCGCAAGATGTTACTAATGTAGCAGAATCTACAATCTTACATGGTAATTATCCAGTTTCTGTTTTTACAAACGACGTTGGCTATTTGACTTCATATACTGAGACTGATCCAACCGTTCCAGCCTGGGCAAAACAATCAACCAAGCCTACCTATACGGCGTCAGAAGTTGGAGCATTACCAGATACAACAGTAATTCCAACCGTTCCGACTAATGTATCAGCTTTTACCAATGATGCGGGGTATTTAACAGGGGCAGAGATTTCTTATCCAGTTACTTCTGTCAATGGCGACACCGGCGCAGTAACCATAGATGAAATACAGACAACCGCTGGAGAAAATAATGTTGAATACGACCTGATTGGTACAGCCCCGGCTAATACAAACAGCGGCTTAGTACCCCTTTATAAGCCGACCTTATTGACATTTGCAAAAACGACAAATTATGGTCGTCTAACTCTTGGCAGCTCAGATACGCCAGGAGTGCTGAGAATATATAGCAGCACAACAAATGCGTCCGGCTATACGGACCTCAAGACGGGCTCAAGTTCTACTAACACCAGAACCATTACATTCCCCGATGCGACGGGCACCGTCGCTTTGACTAGCGATATCCCGTCCGTATCTTCCTGGGCTTTGGCCGCAAACAAACCATCTTATACATTCTCCGAACTTACTACAACTCCCACTTCTCTTGGAGGATATGGTATTACCGATGCCTATACCAAGACAGAAGTAGATGGATTGGTAAGCGGAGTGCTTCATTATAAAGGCACAAAGGCAACAGTTAGTGCATTACCAAGTAGTGGGAATACTACTGGCGATGTTTGGCATATTACTGCCGATGGTAGTGAATATGCTTGGGATGGAACCACTTGGTAGGAGTTAGGTACGGCTACCGATTTAAGTGGCTATGTTCCAACTTCAAGAACTATAAATGGTAAGGCATTGACTTCAAATATTTCTCTTACTGCGAGCGATGTTAGTGCATTGCCGAGTAGCACAACATATGTAAGTTCATTTAATGGTGATACTGGTGCGATTACCTATACTGCACCTGTTACCAGTGTTAATGGATAGACTGGGGCGGTTACAGTTACAGAAGATGATCAAACTTGGAATGGTTATACTTTAGATATGACTAATGAGATTGGCTCTCAAAATCTTAGTATTCCTTGGTTAAAAAGTAATACTAGCACAGACAAACGCTTTAGAATAGTAACGGCCTCAAGTACACCACATCAATATTATTTAGCTAAATATGATATTAATGCATATCTTTATTCAACTACCCCCTCAGCAAATGACAATTCAACTAAAGTAGCAACTACTACATATGTAGATACTGCGATCTCTGGTATATCCATACCTCAACGTTATAATGCTTCAACTAATCCAACAGGATATCTTACAATAAGTGATTTACCAATATACGACGGGACGGTGATTTGAGTGTCAACAACAGTATCTTATAAAAATAATACTTTAGCAACGGTAAACAATCAAACAAAAACGCTCAAAACCGCCGGAAAATATCTGGAAGATGATATTACTTTGGTTGATGTAACAAGTACGGGCATCACCCCAACGGGTAATATCGACATCACCCAAGCTGGGCAGACAGACGTTACCAATTACGCCACGGCGACTGTGCCAGCTGGAGGCATAGTTGCTACTGTGTATGCCGGCATTACACCCACAATCTCTGTTGATGATGACGGATTGATCTCTGCATCTGCAGAAGAATATGCACGAGAGTCTGTTGTACATCAGGCTGGATGGATTGACACTCCGGGTGAAATTGTCGTTTATAAATTAGCTTCCGCAACGGAGCAACTCCCAACCCAATCCGCTACGACCATCACCCCGTCAACTACGGCCCAAACCGCCGTGGCGAAAGGAAAGTGGACCACTGGTGCGGTCACAGTTGCCGCTATGCCATCCGGAACAACAACGGCTCCAACATCTATCTCTGGCACAAGTGCAACAGTATCAACTGGAACAAATACATTGACATTGACAAAAACCGTCTCTGTCACTCCAAGAGTAACAACCGCAGGATACGTATCTGCGGGAACAGCAGGCAATAGCTCTGTGTCACTAACTGCGTCAGTGACTACAAGGGCGGCAGGGACAATTACCCCAACAAAATCTACGCAAACAATTCCCAGCGGCACCTACCTAACGGGAACTCAAACCATCGCCGCAATTCCAGCCGCTTACCAAGACGTAACTGGAGTAACAGCAACAGCGAGCGATGTAATCAGTGGAAAAGACATTGTAAACTCTTCTGGAACAGTAGTACATGGTTCGTTGGTAGTATAGAATTATTATACTGGTAGTACCGAACCTTCAAGCTCTCTCGGTTCTAATGGAGATTTATATTTCCAGACTGAGTAAGGAGGGATAAAATATGTCAAGGCCTATTAATTTATCCGATACGCTTACTACTATCCCTTCATCATTTGATAGTGTAAATTCTGACTATGGTAGTGTTTATAGTAGTTTGGAACCTTCAAATGGTTTAACTGCTGCAAACTCAAATACTCGTACTTGCGTTTATTCTAATACAACAGCAAATAGTACATCAGTATTATGGTATAATTTTGATTGTAGCGGAGTTCCAGAAGGAGCAACTATCACTTCCGTTAGTTGTCAAGCAAGTGCTGCTTGTTATAGCAGCGGATCTTATTTTACAACCAAGAACTTACAATTATTTGTAGGTACTACTGTTGCCAAAGGAAATCCTGTAACTATTACAGGTAATGGTGGTACCGCTGCTCAACACACTTTAGACTGTGGTAGTAACTGGACTAGAAGCGATTTAGATAATTTAAAAATACGCATATTTGTTCAAAGAGGAACTCAAACTAGTGCTGCTTCATTTAGTTTTTGGGGTGCAACTTTAACTATTAATTATACCATTAGTGGTATAGCTTATACCATTGGTGCAACCAGTAATATAAGTGGAATAACAGTTGAACCTGCAACACAAGAAAAAATGAATGGAGCTTCGGCTACTGTTTCAATATATGCTTCTTCTTTAGAAGATATATCTATAACGGATAACGATACAGACATAATTGATCGATTAGAATAGCATGCAATTCCAACTGGGGCTTCTGTCAATAGAGATCTTGGTTCATATACTTTAGTTAGCGGTGGTTTTAATGGCCAGGGTGCTTCATATTTCCAAGGTCTGGTTGGAAAAGGTGTAGATAATACAAAAACTACTTCTAACTACTATTCTAGTGGAAATGGTACGATTGCAGTATTCACATATGATATGTCTTTTACAGATATTCCATCTAATGCTACTATCACAAGCGTGTATTGCGAAGTAAATGGACATGCTGAATCAACTTCAAATAGCAATGAATATATGTGCGTTCGTTTGATTAGTGGAAGTACTAATCTTACTGATGAATTAAATTTTAAAAGTATAGGAACTTCAAATAGCACACAAACTCTTACCTGTAATACTTTGCCTACGGTTGCTCAATTGGCAAGTATGAAATTACAATGTCGTTTAGGATATTATGGTGGTGCGATTAACGGTGCTACTTGTTATGTTGAATATGATATACCTGGTAGTGGTGGATATTATTGGACTTATACTATAGAAGATTTATCCGCTGATCATGTTATTTTAGTTGATGAAGCTGGAGTGTACATTCCTCCAGAAGAAGACCCACAATATACATATCAATCACTTACAATTTCATCTATTAATGCAACAACAGACCCTTGGTCGGGAACTACTCGCGTTATTACGGGAAGCAATCAAACAATTACTATTTCACCAACAGATCCGCAATTAACATTAGCATTAGATAATGGTGTTGATATTACTTCTCAATTAGTTGGTGGAACTCCAACAAATACTTATACAATAACTACACAAGTGTCTGGGGCAAGCTATGGATTTTAGCTTAATTCATCTACTGGATATTATGTGTCTACGAATAATGGAGTAAATAAGTCAGCCTCGGTGGCAAGACTAAACATGGATTTCGAGAGTGATTGTTTAGTTACTATTCAATATATCAACTACGCAGAAGCAAATTATGACTATGGTATGTTTGGTAAATTAGATACTGCAGTAGCGACAGATGGATTAACTGCCAGTGGAAATTCATCCTCTCCATCAGATAGTACATCAAATTATCAGTTAGCTATGGCTTCAAATAGTTCAAGTGCGCAAACTATATCATATACAGTGCCTGCGGGAGAGCATTTTATTGATATTAAATATGGTAAAGACGATGCCACTAACAGTAACAATGATAATTTATAGTGGAAGGTATTGAGTGTTGAAGCAACTTCTACTGGAGGAGATTATACATATACTTTAACAAATATTACTCAAAAACATAGTTTAATCTTTATTTTTGGTAATGTTAATTATTATTTTATTACTTCAAGTGGTACAGGATGTAGATTATTTCCTGATGGTCAGTCCGTCAAACTTGAAGGTGATGGATATAGATTAAATATCATCCCTAATAACATCACTGATGTTGTCAGCATTACAGATAATAATATAGATAGAACAAATCTATTAGGCAGAGAAGATGGATATGATAAAAATAATAATCCAGTAGTAAGCTATAGCTATATCTTGTCAAATATCCAAGCCGCACACAATTTAGTTATTACCTGTGTAGCAGTATCAACAGACCATTTTTATATTAAAGAAAATAATTCATGGGTAACAGTTGTAAAGATATATAAAAAAGAAAATGACCGTTGGGTTGAATAGGATTTATCTTATTTATCAGATAATAATATATCAACTTTGCGGAAAATGTCATAAGGAGGAAAATAACTTCTATGAAAAGACAGATTTTTGAAGTTCATAAAAAGATTTTAGGTTCTGCAGTTGGCGGCTATGTACCAATGGCTTCTGGATATCCAAAAGTGTTTGATTCACATGCGGCCGCCTATGCTGATGACGCAGATGCTGCATTACTTGCGGCGACCGGTGCGTTTGCGTAGGCCTGGAGCGAAATCTGCACTACAACCACTGGAAGAGAAATGCAAGTTGTTATGCTTATGACCGCAGATGGCTTTGTTATTGATAAAAAAGTAGTGGGTAAAATCGCAGATTTACCAGATGCATAGACGACAGAAGAATAAAAAGTTTGGGCGAGGCAGATAAATTTTGCCTCGCCTTTTTTCTTATTATGACACAAAGAATAGTTCTCAATTTGATTTTTATAAAAAAATATATTATAATATTTATAGAAAATAAGAAAAGGAGAAAAAAGAATGTTTGGTTATCATGATTCTAATCGCTGCAAATTTGATATTTGGGCTCCAAAAGCATATCATTCTTGTGAAGATGCTGATGAAATCCAGCCTGGGTATGGCGTTTGGGAAGATACCCCTTATCGTTGTGCCATCGAAAATCGTGCGTTTTCTCCGTATGCGAAGCATACTCAAGAGATTGATGATCTGGTCGAAATGATTGCGGCTGGTGGCACGTCTTTTGAATTGGACGATGATTTTTCCGAGGCTGACCTTGAAGAATTGCGAAGGAAACTCGCGGCAAGAGGTCTTTCAGCAGATTTATCCTTATCATAATTCTAAGGAAAGGATTGATAATAATGGCGAAACGTCCAGAGACGATTGAAGAGGCTGTCAAAAAATACGTAGAATATGATAACTGTAATCCTTGTTGGCAGGACTCCTGGTATTTTGAAGACATTTGCCGCAAGTACGGTTATGATGCCGTGAAGCAAGAAGTCAAACGTCAAGAAAAATAATCCTCCACTTGATTTTTTAAAAAAAATATATTATAATATATATACAAGATAAGGAAAGGGGCTTTACCGATGACCGTTAAGGAAAAAGAAATGCTGCTTGCTCTTATCAAAGGTCTTACTAAAAGAGCAAATGTCACCCAGTATGATGAGGGTATCAAGATTATCAAGGGCAAAGATGTTGATCTTTTAGAAGAAGTAATCAAAAAAATGTAATATATCCCTCCCTAGTGTGTTAAAGTAGGCACGTCGGTCTGTAATAAAACAGCCTCCCTGGCCGTTTTTAGATAATTTATCTATTTTAGTATTCAAATATAATAGATAAAATAGAAAGGAAGTTTTATTTATGTTATTTGAATCTAATAAAGATAAAGGTCGTGCTGGCATTTCTGCGGCAATTGCTTATTTTGGGATGAATGGATATACGGTTTCTATTCCATTAAATGATACTTAGGGATATGATTTAATTATAGACGATGGAAAAGAACTAAAAAAAATTAGTTGTAAAGCAACCGGTTCTCATTCTTCTAGTGGAGCATCAGTGGTAAGTTTAAGAAATTGTGGTGGTACATCTGGTAGTGTATATGGACGAGAAAATGAAAAAAATAATGATTTTGTTTTTGTCCTTAATGAAAAAGAAGAGATGTGGCTTTTACCACAATCAATTTTAACTTCAAATTCAATGACGCTTGGAGAAAAATATTCCCAATATAAGATTAAATAACCTGGGATATCCCGTAGAAGGTAGCGGTCCTGACTGTAAATCAGGTGGCTTATGCCTCGGTTGGTTCGATCCCAACTCCCAGGACCAAAGCGTAGCAAACCCCTACGCTATATAAATCAATTAGGTGGGTCACGCAGGAGAGCCACGTTCCCTGCCGCCGAGCAATCGGAAAATAGTGCGAGGTTTCCAAGGGGTGGTATGACTTGGGAGTAGTAGAAACCACCAATATGCCCCTTTAGCTCAGTCGGTAGAGCAACTGGCTGTTAACCAGTGGGTCGGCGGTTCGAGCCCGTCAGGGGGCGCCATATAGGCGACTGGTGTAACGGTAGCATGCCGCTCTCCAAAAGCGTTGGTCAGGGTCCGAATCCTTGGTCGCCTGCCAAAAGACAGCTAGAAGTCCATGTAACCTGTCTAACTAACTTGGTCTGAAGCAGCTATCGGTCATGAGCTGTACGGTAGGGTGAAGTAACCAAGTCCCTACGAAAGATTTTATTTGAATCAGATTTCGACGGATCGGGTAAAATCTTTCCCTTTTAGGCATGTCAGCGGTGAGCGTGGTGAACTCGCCGCAGATATCGGCGTGTGGCGGAATAGGTAGACGCGTCAGTTTGAGGGACTGGTGAGCGAATGCTCGTGCTGGTTCAAGTCCAGTCATGCCGACCAAATATACCTCGATAGCTCAGGAGTAGAGCAACGGACCCATACCCCGTAGGTCGGTGGTGCGAAGCCACCTCGAGGTACCAGCAGAGGATTATTGCGAGGACTTGTTTCTTGCGAGTGCCAATGGCTGAAGGTACTTAAAACCAGCAACGGTGAAGCTCAGGGTTCTCATATGCCCGAAACCGAGAAGCCATAATTATGGGCAGGTAGCTCAGCTGGTAGAGCGTTGGCCTGAAGAGCCAAGCGTCGGGAGTTCGATTCTCTCCCTGCCCACCATAAAAAATATGAAGGAGATTATTATGCATACCTTTCATTCTCAGGATAAATACCATTTCCATCATAATGGAGATTTTTCTGGTGATGTAATAATCACTAAGGACAATGACGCTAATTTTGAAGTTGAAATTAGTAGTCAGGCTCTTCTTGAATATGCTCGTTATGCAATTGAATCTGTTCTTACGGAAAAAATTGAAGATATTATGTAATGGTGGGAGTAGCTTAGTTGGCTAAAGCACCAGATTGTGGCTCTGGGGACCGCGGGTTCAAGTCCCGTCTCTCACCCCACAAACAAAGGAGTAGATATGACTGCAAGAGAATTGCTTCAAAAATTGATTGAAGAAATGCCTAGCCGCGGACTCGATGCTGTAGATATTTATATCCACATGGAGAATGATGAAGGTGAGCTGGATTGTTTCAAGATCAAAAATATCTCCAACGCAGGCGCAAACGACGCTATCTCTATTACAATTGAAAAATACTAAATGCAAGCATAGCTCAGCTGGTAGAGCACACGACTGATAATCGTGAGGTCACAGGTCCGAGCCCTGTTGTTTGCACCAATAGTTTAGCCCCTAATTCGAGTCTTTCTATTCAAAAAAGACGATGATTTGTATGCTCCAGTAGGCTCAATAGGCAGAGCTTCCGACTTGCCGGTATAGTGTAACGGTAGCACGTCGGGATGCCCCTCGTAATCTGGGGAGGAGTAAGTTCGATTCTTACTATCGGCACTAATAATCGGAGGGTTGCTGGTTCGATCCCAGCCTGGAGTACCATATTTTAGACACTTACAGCAATTTACTTTATAAAAGTATATTAGTCTAATGGTTGGACGCAATTCTGTAAAAATTGAATCGTGGGTTCGATTCCCACATCTGCTTTTTTAGTGTCTAGTAATAAGAGAAAAAGGAGATTTTACTGAGAAAGAAGCGATGTAAAATGTTTGAAAAGCACCAACTCTCAAATAAAAATCTCAATTAGTATATCGGCTCAGAAGCAGATAATCCGGTTGTTATTCCAAAAGTGCCATGTCTATTACAAAAAGACTATGGATATGACAATGATTGCACATTAACCTCTATTTCAGCACTTATAAAATATTATAAACCCAATCAAGATATTAATACTATTTATAATGGTGTTGAAAAAAATGCTAAGAAAATAGGATATTCAAAACTTGGTACACCTATTTTTATCATTGGCTTAATATGTAGAAAAGCATTATGGTATTTTAATATTTCTAAAATAGTGCATAGACATTTTTTTAAAAATATTGGATATTCTTTTGATCAAATCCAAAGCGAAGTTGATCAAAATCATCCTATTTTATTGAACTTATGGAACGACGGTAGAGATTATTATACAAGACACAGCGTTTTAATTGTAGGATATTTAATCGCAAATAATAAAAGATTTTTAGCAGTTTATGATAATTGGAATTATGAAGTAAGTTATATAGATTATGATAAACTTTCTTTATTCTCTAATATTGTTATCTTAAAAGATAAATAATGTGCGGGCTTAGCTCAGCTGGTAGAGCATCGCGTTTACACCGCGGAGGTCGGGGGTCCGAGTCCCTCAGCCCGTACCAGGCCATATATGCTATAGTCCTCGGCATGCAGAGTACTATAAAGGCTTCGGGGATGCTTGGTGGTCGAGCCCCAGAAAAAAGTACCACCCCTGGCGGTCAGAGGGATAACCGGTGCATAACGGAAAGAGCCCCGCAAGTCTGACAACTATACATAAGACGTAGACAGCTAGCCAAGAGAGGATTATTATGTAGATATATACTTCATATTTTTATCAAGTGCGTTTTATGAAGCCTTATATGGTTCCTTTGAGTACAGCAGTATTCGGGCCAAAGTGGTTTAGGCAAGGTCATCCGTGGAAAGATAAAAACGGTGTTTGGAATGGTCTGCGTGCAGATGTGTTTGCGCCAGGCCCATTATGCGATGGATTGTGTCGAGGTCCAGAGACCTGTGCGACGGGGTCGCCGCTGACTTGCCTATTTCTCAAAACCTACCGCTATCAACTTGACCTTTTGGATTATGACGATGTAATTGCTCGCTGTGAACGCATGGGTAATTATATTCAATCGTTAGAGCATTTTTCTGAAGAACCAGTGATAATTCTTCTCGTTCACGAAGCAAAAACTAATCCCTGTTCTGAGCGTCGTGTTATCCAAGAGTGGTTTGCGTCGCATGGAAAGGAAGTTACAGAATGGAGGTAATATTATGCCTGGTTCAGCTCCAGATCCAAATTGGATAAAAGCAGTACAAGAATACTATAATCATGAAGCAATTGAGCGATCTAAAGAGACCAAAAAAACAATGTCCGGTGGGAAACTGCTCGCGATAGTTGGTTCAATTTTAGGTGTTTGTGCCATTGGTCTGATTATTCTAATGATTTTAGGCAGGGCAGCATAATGGAAATAAAACTCAATTATACACAAGAAGAACTATCCACTCTCTTGGACGGACTAAATAATGCATGTATGGCATTGGCCAATGTATATTCAGCAGCATATTTAGGTTGTGATATTCCTGGTAGTTTTATACCTATGTTTGAACATCGTAGTCTTGAAGAAATTGAAGAAGTAACTAAATTGCGTTATGGTGCAGTTAGACAGCTATATAATTTTCTTCTGTCTTACGAAGAAAAATAATTGCGGGTGTAGTATAACGGCTATTATACCTGGCTTCGTTTCATTATTTTAAGAAAAATTTTGGGTACGATTTATTAATGTTGTAGGTTCAATTTTTATAAATAACAGGAGGGATAGAAAATGTCCATTGGAATTTATAAAATTGAAAATTTATCTAATCATAAAATTTATATAGGCTAGAGTATTCATATCGAAAAAAGATGGCTTGAACATTGTTAGCCAAATAATAAAAATTCTTTAATTAAAAAAGCAATTTTAGAAGAAGGTAAAACAAATTTTAGTTTTACTATTTTGGAAGAATGTTCAATAGAGTTGTTGAATGAGCGAGAACAGTTTTATATTACAAAATTTAATTCTCTAGTTCCAAATGGGTACAATGTAACTTCTGGAGGAACCGGACATAATGAAAATTTTATAAAATATTCTCCTGAAACAATTCAACAAATTATTACAGATATTAAGAGTTCTAATTTATCTTTTCTTGAAATAGCAGATAAATATAATATGGATATTAGTATGGTTTATTATCTAAATCGCGGTGATTATCATACATAGGAAAATGAAACTTATCCATTAAGATAGGTTAAAGATTTTTCTAAAAAATATCATTATTGTATTGATTGTGGTATTGAAATAAGTAAAGGTGCAGTTAGATGTTCTAAATGCAGTCATAAACTGCAACGTGTTTGTGATAGACCAAGTCGTGAAGTTTTAAAAGATATGATAAGAACTTTACCATTTACAAAAATAGCAGAGGAATACAACGTAACCGACAAAGCGGTAAGTAAGTGGTGCAAAAATATGAATTTACCTTTTAGAAAAAAAGATATAAAAGCCTATTCAGATGAATCGTGGTCAAAGATATAAGTTCAAGTCTTATATGAAACACCACACCCAGGAGACGTGGGTTCGATTCCCATCGCTCGCTCCAATAGCCGCCAGAGCAATGCGGCATTACCTGCTAGCAAGGTCCTGTAGAAACATGCCCTGTTGGCGGCTTATACCTCTTATTTGATTTTTATAAAAAAATATATTATAATATATATAGAAAATCAAATAAGAGGTATAATTATGTATATTTGTCCAATTTGTGGCAGGGAGTTTGATACAAAAGAAAAAGTCGCAAAACATTCCCTCGCCTGTTGGAAAGAACAAAATCCCTATCATCAATCCAAGCCAGCTCCGCATAGCGAAAGTATTACTGAGAGAAAGGTAAATCCAGAGATTTCTGATTTCTTCTCTTCTCTCCAAAAGAGGAACTGACTATGCAGGAAATAATGGTAAAAACACACCTAATAGTGACAGATGTTCATGAAGAATATTTCATTGATTGGTGTGGAAAAATTGCTAATACAAAACCCATTTTCAAAAATGATATGCCAATATTTGTGATTATCGGTTCAGAAGCTCGCATGGAACTCAATACTATTGATATAAAACAGATTGAGGAGTGTGCGAAGCGTATGACACATCCACGCGGGCGGCAGGCGATAACAACTGACGTTGCACGCATTTATATCAAAGAAGAAAATGGTAAAGAAACTCTTATGGGAAGAGTAATTCACAATCATGTGAAACAATATCAGCAAATGTATGACCCTGTAAACTGGGTAAAATAATTCCCATTTGATTTTTATAAAAAAATATATTATAATATATATGTAAGATAAAGAAAGGGGAATGAAAAAATGTTCGATGATTTCGATACCCAGGTACAGATCGAAGAGATTATCCCCGAAGAGTATGAGGACTGGCTTGAATCTATCCGCAACGAGGAGCATGATGAGTGGTTTCGGCAGCTCTGTGAATATTATGCTCAGGAGTACGATGAGGAGGACCTAGATGCTGAAGTATGAAACCGTAAAACTATTCGATGGCAGCGACGTTTTTGACGCTTGCCGGAAGAAGTTCGGATGCGATATTGAAGGTGACTTCAATGAGATCTATTGTCCTCCTGCGGAAGGAGCAATCTTCTTCTGGATTCCCGATACCGATGAAGAGTGGGATGAAAGAGCGGAGTGCGAAAAATATGTCGCTGATGTTCTGATGGATGAAGGTGGTCTCACATATGGAGAAGGCTGCTACATCCGCTTCGATTACTAAACAAAAAGATTCCCATTTGATTTTTCAAAAAAAATATTATATAATATATATGTAAGATAAAGAAAGGGAAAGAAACCAAGATAGAAAGTTGGGCTTGGCACTGACCATCATCCCTTCAACTTACAAAACTCCAAGGTTTTGCCGCCATTCAACAGGGGAGTATAAATAAACTGATGCAAGCCGGTATAAGGGTTAGACGAGTTTGTTAGCGAGTTAGCTGTTGGCGATATCGCCAAAAAGCTAAAAGGGTCTCGTCAAAGCTGGATAGATAGAGGTTGATTCCAGCACTTATGGGCCAGTAGCTCAGCTGGGAGAGCGACGCCTTTGCACGGCGTAGGTAGCGGGTTCAAGTCCTGTCTGGTCCACCAGTGGCAACCTATTGCCAAGAGAAATCTAAAAGTAGGTCGGCAGTTCGTTTTGAAGTCATTCCTGTCGTTATGAAGCCTATGCATGGGTGAGGATATGATGGAGGGTCACCGGCCAGCTGAAAAACCCGACCGACAGGGAGTGCGTGCCTCCGGTTCGACGCACAAAAAATCTCTCATTAGAAGACTCTGGTAAAATCCAGACGCGCGCGGGTAGTTTCAATTAAAACGTCTAATGAGAGGACTCGTAGCGACCGTCTGGCGCGAGGATAAATACAAGTTCTTGGCGGCCTATAGCAAGTCAATATAGTTAGTCAGACGTTTGTTGACTAATCTATCACCCCTTGCCGAACAATAAATAAAACGGTGCAAATCCGTTGCGGACTACGAAATGCTCAGAGGAATGTCGTAGGAGTAAGGTTCTCAAGGTGAGACATGATTAAGGACTGACGTGGGTACTACGACAGTGCCAGTATATGGCTCCGAGGGAAAACGGGTTGATCCGCCAGCCTGTCACGCTGGAGATAGCGGGTTCGAGCCCCGCCGGAGTCGCCAAAAGGTTGCCTCCACCTGATAGTAGTTTTTACGAAATAATCAAAGTTGAGGAGACGATGGACCTGCGTCGTCTGCAAGTGCGGGAGTAATTACAGTATGCTTATTGTCTGTGCGGCGAATTGGCGTCGTTAGAAGGTGAGTGCACGCACCGACCAATCCGACTAATATTAGGCTACGCAACAGCCTACGTTGACAAACGAAAAAGTGCCGTTCTTGAAATATGCCAGGGTATTTCTTGTCGAAAATAAAATGAACTGGACAAAGAAGACAGAGCTGAGACGTGAGCGGATGCGCGAAGTAGACGAAAGCTTTGGGTGACAGCTTCCAGGCGGTTGAAAGCCTAGACCGCAATATATATGCCGGTGTGGCGGAATGGTAGACGCGGTAGATTTAGGATCTATTGTCGAGAGGCGTGCAGGTTCAAGTCCTGTCTCCGGTACCACGAGAGTTGCTTACGCTCTTTGCCAAAAGTAAGATAAACCTATGAATTAGGTCGTGGGAGGCCCGAACATCCGTTAGTTGGGAGGGTGAATTGTGAGTGTAATATATAACTCTCCTCTGCTCACGAGAGGTTGAGAAAAGCGCACTGGGCGCTAAAAGGAGTGGCATCCACCAGCAGACCTAATTTACATTTATTTTTCTATCCGTGAATTAGGTCGAAATATGCGGGCTTGATGTAAGCGGTAGCATAGCGGCGGGCTATAAAACCCCGCCGCAGGTATGGGTTCGATCCCCATAGCCGGCAGTTAATAGTATTTGGGTTGTTGCCAACTTCTACCCAACAAGACTACGAAAAGATAGTAGTAGATAAACAAACGAGTGAAGTATGGAGTTAGAGTGATGCTGGTTTGTGCGTTCAATGCCGAAACGTAGCCGTGGAAGGGCAGTTTGGTTGTAGGCTCGGCCTCGCTCCCGTGAAGGCGAGGGCATCGGAACCTCCCGAGGATTTTTGTATCAGTTTTTCCTGCGCTTGGAGAGTGGAAAAACATACGGTTCAGTGAAGCCGCTGTATCCAAAAAGATGGGTGCTGCAGACCCCATAAGTGCTTTATGCGCCGATGGCGGAATGGTAGACGCGACAGGCTCAAACCCTGTTGTCCGCGAGGGCGTGTGGGTTCAAGTCCCACTTGGCGCACCATCTAAATAAAAGAATCATACATTTGATTTTTCAAAAAAAATATTGTATAATATCTATAGAAAATAAAAAAAAACATATTTGATAATGCTCCTTTCGATAATTGCCTGTTGTGGGTTTGCGGTTAGCCCCTAAAACCGCGATGGCATCAATAATCGCTACCTCCCCGTCGGTGATGCTGGACGCAGTTGTTTATCTCTATAGACTGTGACGAAAGCGATAGATAATACAAAACTTGGCTGAAGCCCCAGCCCCTGTGTCGTTATGGAGTAGAGATACGGCTACAGGATACAACAGTAACCCAGTGCGCAGATAATTTCGGCTATACAGCAAAGGCGAGCCGTGGAAAAGTTTGTATTGTCGCGTCCTTTGAGTGAACAAATGACTTACCAAGACGTAAAATTGGGCAAGAATGTGTGGCTGGCTAACCTGAAGCCGTATGATATGGCCCTGTCGACAAGAGGCCTAAGTCACCGGCCTTTCAAGCCGGAGTCGGTGGGTTCGAATCCCCCCAGGGTCACCATAGGCCTTTGCTAGTGGCTTAAAACCGTTAACACGGATTTAGGGAGTAAACTACCACCGGCACAATAATTGTGATATGTGGCTTAGCGGAAAACGGTATATAAAGAAGCGAAGTAACTCCCACATTTGGCCCCTTCCTCTAATGGCTTAGGAGACTGGCCTCTCACGCCGGCAATGTCGGGTTCGAGTCCCACAGGGGTCACCATATAGCGGGGTGTAGCAGTCTGGTAGCTAGTCTGCCTCATAAGCAGAAGGTCGGAGGTTCAAATCCTCCCCCCGCCAGAGTGACATTTGACAACCTCCACGTGGTGTCACTTGGGTAATGCTAACTGTCAAAATATTTTTGGGCGCACAAGGATAATCACGCAACCAAAAAATACATAGTATTATGAAGGAGTGATTATCATGGCTTTTATTTATAAAATTACAAACGACATAAATAATAAGGTTTATGTCGGAAAAACAAATCTATCAATCAAAGAAAGATTTTAGCAACATCTAAAAGATAGCAAGCGTCCAACAAAAGAACATCGTCCTCTATATGCGGCAATCAACAAATATGGCGCAGAACATTTTTCTATTGAAGCTATCGAAGAATGTTCATCTGATAAATCATCCGATAGAGAGTAGTATTGGATTGGATATTATCATGGATATGAAAATGGATACAATGCAACAAAAGGCGGCGACGGTAAATAGCGATTTTCTCACGAGCAAATCGCACACTTACTAAAAAAGATCCCCTATCCAAAAGATGTTGCTGATATAGTAGGTTGTTCTCCCGATACTGTTTGTATTGTTGCTAAGGAATATAATATTCAAGTAAAAAATAAAGGTTAGTATCATAACCAAAAAAAAATCGCAGCTTATTCAAAAGATAATTAGTTGATTAAAGAATTTGATTCTGTGCAATTAGCTAGTGAATGGTGTGTTGAAATAGGTAATTGCGCAGCAATGGGTTCAGGTGTTAGAAGTCATATAGCAGATGTTGCAAACGGAAAAAGAAAATCGGCTTATGGCTTTTTATGGAAATATATCTAACATACCAAGGTGTATTCGCACACCATCCTTCCTGTCGCTAAAGCTCCCTCCGGAGGGAACCTGTTCGTACAATATTTAAGGTAGCTTGCATCAATAAATCTACTCATATGTGTGTTTAGTCTGAACAGGCTGGGGAGTGACACCTCTTCACATACCTCTCTTTCGTAATCAAAAACTTTCCCTGACAGGAGTTTTTCATAAAACTTGTGTGTTATCGTTTTGTCTCCTTTCTTTTGGTTTTTTGTTTTTAGAGTGTTTTTCTTTTCGTGTAAACTATTCTGTTTTTCACACAAGACAATAAGTTTTTACCTGTCAGTTTTTCTTTTTCTAAACCGCCGATGATTGGTTCCAAGTCCAATAGGAAGAAGTGCGAGGAGAAAAAGAATCTTTTTTTGAAAAGGAGGAGTTTCAAATGAAGTTCTATTCTGAAAAGCTCAATAAGTTGTTTGATACTTAGGAGCTATGTGCTCAAGCAGAGAGCGAGCACGACAAGTAGGTAGCGGAGGCTGAGGCTAAGAAGAAAGCCCTCGCAGATGAAAGAGCAACCCGTGCCAAGGCTGTTGAAGACCTCTATCGCAAGGCAGTATCTGCCAAGCAAGAGTATGATAAGGCCCTTCAAGAGTTCCTCAAGGATTATGGTTCTTTCCACGCTACGTTCAAAACCGGCGATCCGTTCTTTGGACTCTTTGACTGGTTTTAATCTCTTCTAAATGCGGCCGGGGCGCAAGTCCCGACCCTAATATGGAGGACTAAGCCTAATTGGTAAGGCAGGGGATTGCTAATCCCTGAGTAATCGTCGCAAGATGGTGTCCGAGTTCAAGTCTCGGGTCCTTCGCCAGAGCTAAAGCTCTATTTTACGCGTAAAAGGAGAGATTTCCTATGAGTGATGTTCGTTTGAAGCTATCCCCACCTTGGATTACCTATATCAATAAGCTGTAGGCTTTGTTTGATGGTGATCCACAGATTGCATTTAATATCAGTTAGTCCGAAGCAGGTCCATCTGTTGTTATTGCATGCAATAACGGAGATAAGGTTGCAGCGTTGCAAAAACTTCTTCCTCCAACTAAACAGTTCGGTAATGTAACTCTGTTTATTGGTGTTGATGGAGTTCCAAGCAATATTGCTTTCCCCACTCCAAAGAGTTTGTTTGAGACTGCTTTCAAAGGCAACCCAGCCTTTGCATATGCGATTGCCCCAGCAGAAGAAGGCTATCAGTGGTTTTCTATGACTTATGTAGTATTCAAAAATTGCGTAGTGCAATTTTTCAACGATAATCTCAATGATTGCCACGGTATTATCAGCACTCTTTATCAAGAGATTGCAGAAGAGATTTTTGCTGACAGCGGTCTCCACAATGTCTATTATAACACAGACATTGAAGTTGGCAAGCTTGGTAAACCTCTTGGCGAGTGGCCCTAATGCGTAAATAATCACAAAGGCTCATGCAGCAATTTTTATGTTTTCTTATATTTTACATTTTTGAAAATAAAAAACGAGCCTTGTAAAAATATACAGTGGTAAGCCTAACTGGTAAGGCACCCGCCTGGAAAGTGGGGAGTAGTCGTTAATAGCGGCGTGCGAGTTCGAGTCTCGCCCACTGTGCCAAAATATGCGCGTAATCCGGCTGGATGAGGAAGCGGTCCTGAAAACCGTCGGGGTCTAAAAGCCCTTGGGGGTTCGAGTCCCTCTGCGCGCGCCAAGACCAAACGCGTAAGGTTTAGAGGAGCTGTAGTAGAAGAAATAGTCTGGTCTACGCCGGGTGGAGTCATGAACCACAACAAGGAGACGCGGCATTCAGTTCCGCCAGTCCCTCGATTTTTTACTGCGATAGGAGGATGGTAAATATGGAAAAAAATATACAAAAGATGAATAAACTTATCAAGCAAATGTATAAATATCTTGAAAAGCTTGAAAAGCGATGCGAAAAGAAAGGTGTAAAAACTTCAAAACTGCGGCAAGCTATTCTTGATTTGCAAGTTGAATTACACTCTATCTCGCAGGCTCTTGAAGAGGAATAAGCCCCGTTAGTCTAATGGATAAAACAAAGGACTTCTAATCCTTAGTTCCGAGTTCGAGTCTCGGGCGGGGTGCCAATTATATGCCCCGGTAGTCTAACGGATAGAACATTTGGCTACGGACCAAAGGGTGTGGGTT
>JAEEGL011964587.1_pt1 | contig 36425 bp, 37 predicted proteins | sample 9134231 | NCBI WGS metagenome assembly JAEEGL01 (sample SAMN16246548, study PRJNA631951) | gut metagenome | biome: gut microbiome; feature: rumen; material: fiber-attached | host: Bos | place: Iran: Karaj | collected 2018-10 | reverse complement strand
TCAGGCATATCTGTTTCAAGTTCAGCAATTTGTTTAGGAGTTCTGATACCTGCAACAACGTCTTCACCTTGTGCATTGACAAGATATTCACCATAGAACTTATTTTCACCTGTAGCAGGGTTACGGGTGAATGAAACACCTGTAGCACAATCATTACCCATATTACCAAATACCATTGTTTGAACGTTAACAGCAGTACCATAATTGTGATCAATTTTGTTCATGTTTCTGTAAGCAACTGCTCTGGGGATATTCCAAGAACGGAATACAGCTTCAATAGCTTCCTGAAGTTGTACATACGGGTCTTGCGGGAACTCTTTTCCTGTAACTTCTTTAATAGTTGCTTTGTATATAGGAATCAAAGATTTCCAACCTTCTGCTGAAATCTGTGTATCTTCTGTAACACCTTCACGAGCTTTAACTTTTTCAACTTCGGATTCAAAGTATTTTTGTCTGTCCATTTCCCAAGCAACAGAACCAAACATTGTTAAAAATCTTCTGTAAGAATCGTAGCAAAATCTTGGGTTATTGGTTAATTTAACCATTGCTTCCACTGTTTCGTCATTCAAACCTAAGTTAAGAATCGTTTCCATCATACCAGGCATAGAAATTCTTGCACCTGAACGAACTGAAACTAAAAGCGGATTATTTAAGTCTCCAAACTTTTTACCTGCTTGTTCTTCAACAGTTTTTAATGCGTACTTAACTTCATCCATCAAACCTTCCGGCATTTTATTACCGTGGTTAATGTAGTCCATACAAGTTTCTGTTGTGATAGTTAATCCCGGAGGAACAGGAAGACCTAAATTAGTCATTTCTGCAAGGTTTGCACCTTTACCGCCGAGTAGAGCACGCATATTTGCGTTACCTTCTCTGAAAAGCCATACTCTTTTTTCAGCCATTTTATATTTCTCCTTTTATTTTATTGTTGGGTTTAACCCAACCTACTATTTTTTTTGATTTGTGCTGTATTCTTTTACAAATAAAAGCATAACATGAAGATTTTTCTATGTAAACCGCAAAAGACTAATATTTGTAAAGTGTTACACCTTTATTAAGTTTTGTAAAATTAAAAAAATTTTAGTCAATTTTGAATATTCAGTTGTTTTCATGTAATCATAGTTAGTGAAAATAAAATGAAAGAAGGTTAGTAAATGAATGGTATAAATTTTAATGTTGTAGCCCCAAATGTAAATTATACAAGATTATCTGATGAAAGTACGGATAAACAGACTGAGCAGGTAAATTTTAAAGGTAAACTAAAAATAACACGTAAGCCCAAAAATAATCCAATTAAAATAATTGATATGTTAGATGAACATGCTGTTGATTTGATAAACAAAAACAGACCTTTAGCCGAAAAAAAAGAAATAGCTATCAGAAAATCTCTGGAATGGATTTTTAAAAAATTAGGATTTGGTAAAAAATTAAGAAACGCCGGTGAAGAAGTTAAAAAACAAAATAAAAATATTAACAATATTAATAAAATTTTTCATGATTATAAATTAAGAAGATTAGCAGAAAAAAATCCTGACGAAGCTAGAGAACAGATTATGCGTGAAAGTTTGAAAGATATCGGAAGATTCTTAAAGGATGTTTAATTTATGAAAATTTTCTCTATTAATTCTGGCGAAAATAACCTTGTATTACCTAATAATACAAATTTTGGTGCTAAAGGTATTTCTCCGGAAATAAGAGATTCATTTTTAAAATTAAATCCTGAAGAAATAAATACAGTATTAGAAAATGTTTCTAAAAAACTTCCTTTTAATATTCCTGTTACTCTTTTAGTATCTTATCTTGGTCTAGAAAATATTTTTTACTATGATAATGATAAACCTGAAAAAATAGCATCCAATGAAGATTCTATTATTTGTTACAAAAAGGAAAATTTTACAGTTACTAAATATTGGTATGATTCGGGTAATAAAAAAAATGAACCCATTAATAATGACGAACTTGAAAATATTTATAAATTTTTGGACAACTATATATCAAGTAATCCAAAATTAAAAAATTATTTAATTTTTATTGATATAAATATGCCTTCTGAAAAAGTTTTTGTGAGATTAAAAAAAATTAATAAAAAATTATATGATAATGATTACATATTTATACAGGGTGCTTATAAAAACAAACAATTGTTTATAGATTTTAGTAGAATTTAAATACAATAACCGGTAACAATACATTATTCTGTGAAAATATAAAATTTGTAAAAGTTTTCAACAATAATACTATTATAATTTATTATGATAATATTAATATATTAAAAAATAAATCATCATAATAAGTTCAATTTATTTGTAGATAAGTCTTATAAATTACTTAAAAAAAGAATATATAATGTAGAAAAAAATGTAGATAAAAAGTTTAAAGAAAGTAGAAAAAATAAAAACATATAAAAATAAAAAAATTTTCTACAAAAATTTACAAAATTTTCTACAAAATTTTATAAATATACAAATGATTTAAACCAAAAATTCAAGGTGTGGAGAAATCCAAAAAATGATTTGAAATTGTTTCACAGAGCAAGTGAAAAAACTCTATTTAAATCTCATACACAATATGTAACAAAATATTAATATTTTCTAAAAATTAGGCAATTTTTTAAAAGAAATAAACTTTATTTAATATATAAATAAATAAGAGGAGAATATCAAATGCCAGGAGAAGAATTTTATGTTGTAACAGGTATGCCAATTGATAAAGTTCAACAATACAAAAATGCAACATATTGTCAAAAAAGGTATGCAAAATGTTTTGACACAAATAACAATGGTATTTTTGATAAAAATGAAGTTGATTTATTTAATGCTACAACTTTTAGTCAACAAAAAGATAATACTGTTATTTTTTATACACAAGTAAAAGAAAAAAAATGGTTTTTTCCGTCAGAAGAAAAAGTTGCAAAAAAATTTAATGATGATCCGAATAAAATAAGATATAGTAAAAATAATGAGATTTTAAAAAACAGAAAAATCATACCTTATAAAGAAACGCACTATAGTATTTCAGGCATTTCTACAAATATAGGTGGAATAAAATTCAGTCGTGATACAGCTGAAGAATATCAAGAAATATTTTTTAATAATCAGTATATGAATAGTGTAAAGTTAAAACACGGCACAATTATAATATATCCAAACGGACAAAAAGGTTCCGTTGATGTATCTGCAGAACATAAAACGGAAAGAGTGTATGGTTATACCACAGATTTTGGGTGGGATATGTCAAAAAGTACTTATACAGTAGCCGGTGAAGGTGGACTTAAATGGCATGATAAAGAAATTTTTACAGGTAACTATATTGTAACATGTGATAATTTAAAAAATACCACAATTTTCAGTGCAGATAAAAATATATACAAAATGAATAATTGTAAAAATACAAAAGTAGAAGAAAAATAAATATTCATTTATTGCAAGGATTGAATTCGTTAGGACTAGTTCTTTAATACTTGAAATATTTACAAAACTTGTTTTTGTTGTAGGATAAGATGTGATTTTGACTTCTAAAACAATATAAAAAATTTTCTACATATAAGTAGCAAAAATTTTTATTAACGGTTTTTAAAATAAAAAAAGGAGTTGTTATGGAAAATAATATAAGTATAAAAAAAACAGAAAATATAAATTTTGGCCAATTATATTTAAAAAAAGGTTTTCTTAAAAATAATACATATAAATATAATGATGATATTTTAAATTTAGCAAAAATAACATTAGAAGATATGGCAAAAGATGTAGATATTGTTATAAAATACAGAAATTTAAGAACAAAAGGTTTTGATATAACAGTAAGTGATAAAATAAAATCCCCAATAAAAAGATTCTTTTATAAAAATTTTTCATGTAATTTACTAAAAGAAAAAATAAGACCGGAAGATTTATATAATTGTGAGGAAGGTCCTACAGATTTATTAGTTAGAAAAGTTAAAGAAACAAAAGAAGAATTTAAAAACTTTTATGATTATATACACGTAACAAAAAATTAGTTTAAAGGTGAAACGAAAACAGACATTATTATTGATTGTAGGACTGTAACAATTTCTTAATATTAGCAACAAATTAGGCATTTTTTTATTCAAAAAATGCCTAATTTGTTCTATTAAAAATTGCTCTAAAATTATAATTCAAAACAAACATCTTGATATCTTGTTAAGATTCTTGCTATAACAATAAATTCGTTATCTATTTGATAGATTATTTGATAATTTTTTGCAACAACACAAACTCTGACATTGCTCTTTGCCAAAGCAGGCTTAAAACCACTATTAGGAAATTTTACTAATATATAGAATTTTTGTTCAAAATCATCAACCAGTTTTTTTGCAGCCACAGGGTTATCTTGTGCAATATATTCAAAGATATGGTTAATATCATTAAGTGCAGGTTCAGTTACTATTAATTTATGATGCATACTTTTTTCTCAATTCTGCAATAACAACATTTCCGTCAACATATTTACCATTTTTGTATGCATTCAATCCAATTTCAACTTCTCTGTTAAATTCGTCAATTCTTTCTTGTGTAATTACAGTTTTCGTAATAGCAATATTAATAGCACCATTAATTGCTTCATTTATAGAATCATAAATTCCTGCTGCAATTTGACTTTGAATAAATTTTTCGTTATCCGGTGATAAAGATATATCCATAACTAACTCCTTTATTATCTTAAATTATAACAAATTGTTCCTTTATCTTCAATATCCTTAATATTACTGAATTTTATATATTAAAATAAGCTAAGCGAAGTATTATTTAGTGTAGGTTTGTAACAGTTCCGTAATATATGCAAAAGATGAAACAATTTTAGGAGAAAAAAATACTTTATATATTTGAGATTTAAACAGGGGATTTTACATGGGATACAAAAAAAATGGTGACATTAGCAGGAAGATGTGTAAAATATGCTCAAGCTTGCAGGAAAAGAAGCATCCTTGAAACAAAACCTGTTGGGAAAATAGATGCTTCTAAATTAGGAATGATATATGAAACCAATTTTTCAAATTTGTTAAAATACGATGCATAATCATTTTACTGCACGAAGAGACTGTCTTGACTTGCTCGCGTGAAACGTGTCTATCACGACAAACTGCGCCTCGCATTAAACGCCACCGCTCACACTTGCAACGGAAATCCTACAATTTCCGTTGACGCGTGCTTCGTCTCTCCGTTCGCTACCGCTCACTTCGTGGCTCTGCTCGGCTTGCTCGAACTCCAGAAAGAGCTTCTCATCTCACTCAAAACAAAGATTAAGCCTCAATGGATTAATTCCATTGAGGCTTAATCTGGGCATGAAGAGACTCGAACTCCCATGCTTTCGCACTAGTTCCTAAGACTAGCGTGTCTACCATTCCACCACATGCCCATATTTAGTTGTCAAAAGGTTTGGTCTTGTTTTTAAAATTGTTTTATTTTACCAAGACTTCTCCAAACCTTGAGCGTGTCTACCCCTCTCCTCGGACGTGACATCTAGTCACCTCCTCGTCGGCAGAGTACCACATGCCCATATTCTGTTGTCAAAAGGTTTGGGCTTGTTTTTAAAATTGTTTTATTTTACCAATACTTCTCCAAACCTTGAGCGTGTCTACCCCTCTCCTCAGACGTGACATCTAGTCAGTTTTGAGTCTTGGATTATTGCTCCACACCTTCAAGTCGTTCACTTTATTTTGCTATCGCAAAATTGAAGTTCACTTTTTCGGTGCTACTTCGAGTTTCGTGACTTTGTCACTCACTCTACGCAAAATCCGCTCGGCAGAGTACCACTACCCTTGTATTAGTTTCGGCAGGTCTAAAGAATTAAAGCATTTACCCCTTTACCCATTTACCCCTGCCCATATTCAATTGTCAACCAGTACACTATACCAAGTCCAAAGTTTTTTGTCAAAGTTTTTATGATACCTATTTCTGATTGTTATATATTTTTATTTATAATATAATTTTGTCGAAAGAAGGGTTTAAACAGATTTTACCGGCATGAAAGTTATTGATAATCAACAAGAAGAATATAAAATTTTTTTAAGAAATATTAGGGCAGAAAGAAAGAAATCTTCTAATCTGATGAATTTTATTTTCACGTTTGTAATTGCTGTTCTTTGTGCAATTATTGCTTGTGTTATTCTTGTGGAAAACAATTTCTTTATTTCTTCAAATTCTTATTCAGATGAAGACACATCTGGTATATTTAAGTTTACAAGAAAACAAAGAAATGCTTTAGAAGTTCCTTTTACACCAAGAAGGCAAAATATATTGCTCTTGGGTGTTGATTCTAACGGTGATGATACCGACAGATGGGAAGGTACACGCTCCGATACAATAATGATTTTTAACATCGATCCAAAAACTCATTCTATCAAGGCAATATCTATTCCTCGTGACAGTAAAGTTTACCTTCCTGAAAATAAAGGTGTTCAAAAGATTAATTCAGCACATGCTCTTGGTGGTGTAGGGTTGGTTAAAAAGACCCTAAAAGAAACTTTTGGTATAAAAATTGATAAATACATAATTGTTCATGATGAAGCTATTGAAAAAATAGTTGATGCTTTAGGCGGTGTTCCTGTTTATGTGGAAAAGAGAATGTATTATCACGATTATGCCGGTCATCTTCACATAGATTTGGAAAAAGGAAATAATCTTTTAAACGGAAAGCAAGCCGTAGGGTATTTGCGATACAGAAAAGACGGACTTGGTGATATTGGAAGAACTCAGCGCCAACAATGGTTTATGAAAAGTCTTTTTGAAATGCTTCATTCACCACAAATTATTACTAAGGTTCCGGAAGTTCTTAATATCGCAAATAAATATATAAAAACGGATATGAGTTTTTATGAACTCTCTCAATATGCTGCAATGGCACGTAATATTGATAACAGTAAAATTGAAATAGCAACCCTTCCGGGGGCACCTAATCAAAAAGGCTATATTAGTTATTGGATTTTAGATCCGGTTAAGACTCAAGAAGTTATCAATAGGATGATTTATAGAGATAAGCCAAATGTAGAAGATGTTAAATTTAAAGGCGGTATTATGTACTCTCCAAAAAGAGAAGCTGATGCCGAAGTGATAAAAGAAAAGCTTAACGATTTGGGTTTTGAGGTTAATATGCTTAAAATCACTAACCTTTCTCATTCAAGATTTGTTGCAAATAAAAACACTGTGACGTTGGAATTTTACAATAGCTTACAGAGAAGACTTCCTGAAATTCGTAATAATCAATTTATTTATGACCCAACAGAAAACTTTTCAGTAGGCAGCGACTTTACTATTGTTCTTGCAGAACAATAGTAACGGTTGATATTTTTATATTTATTAAACTTCCGGTTCTCCTGCTACGGTTTTTAAAATTTCAATTACCTTTGGCATTTGGCAGTTGAATGAATAATGAGCTTTTGCTATTGAGCATTCAGCGCAATTTCCGTTTAAATGATAGCATTCAAGAGCTTGTTCAGTCCAGTTTTTTGTAATTGAATCAGATATAGCTGTTTGCGGTACTGTATTTAACATATCTCTTCCCTTAAAATAGTTCCCCATAACTATCATATAACTTTTTTAAAATCTAACATCATATGAATATATGATTCTGTGAATTTAAAATAAAATTTAACAAAATGCACAAATATTAAGAAATATTAAGGCGAAATTTTGGACTTGACAACAAGGCTGAAATGCCTGTATAATCTGCTATATGATATGATATGATATGATATGAGTCGTTCTGTGTCTGCTCATGGCAATTTTTAAACTCCAAAAAACTTTATATATTCAAGGGGATTCGAATACCGGGGATACAAAATTTAAAGTAAAAAAGGAGGAATATTATGACAATGGAAATTTCAACAATAGAAAGTAAAGCACTTAGAAAAGCTGCTGAAACAGCTGACAGTCAAGGTAATGTTGACGGTGAACTTGACACAAATGAAATGAGTGTATTTGTAAAAGATGCATACAGAAGAGGCTGCAGTGCAGAAGATATTACAGTAATTACAGGAGTCGAAACAGAGGATGCAACATTGGCAAAAACACTTGAGCAGATGAGAGAAATTGAAGAAAAGAAAAAAGAACTTGAAATCATGCAAACAAGACTTGATACAAAAGAAGATTCTTACAAAACAGGAAGCAAAGATTCCCGCAAATTTAACCTTATTATAGAATCTGTAACAGGTGTTCTTGGCGGAGGAGCGGGTTTTGGAGCTTTGGTCGGAATTGATAGAGTAATTTGGCCCAAAGGTGCTGGAAAACCAAAATTTCCTAAGTTGGATAATTTGCTGTTCCAGGGAAAATTTAAAGGATGGGGAACTGTAGCCGCTTTTGTTACTGCCGGTATAGTTGGTGGTATTTACGCAGGAAAAGCTCTGGCTGAGAAAACAGATGTATTCGGGTTAAAACCGCACAAAGCAAAAGTATCGGAAAAACAATCAAGTGAATACAAAGAGGCAGAAATCAATCCGTTGAAGGAACAAATAGAAACTTTGCAAAAAGAAATTTATGCAATGGAAAATGCTTTTATGTACTGCTAATTCAATTAATATAAGAACAAAAAAGGGTGACTCTGTCACCCTTTTTTGTTCTTAGTTAAATATATTATTTTACAATTTCTTCAACTTTTTTTTCAGAGTTGCCTGCTTTTCTTTCGAAAAGGAGTTTTTCTTTACCTTCACCCTCAGAAGTATCAAGTTTGAGCAAAATAGTATCACCGGGCTGGTAGGCATTTCCTAAAATCTCTTCTGCAAGCTGATCTTCAATCTTTCTCTGAATTAATCTTCTCAAAGGTCTTGCACCGTAAGCCTCATTATATCCGTCTTTTGCCAGATAATCTTTAACTTCGTCAGTAACTTCGATTGAAAGTTCTCTTTCAGACAATCTCTTGAACAAATCTTTCATCATCAAATCAACAATTTGTCTGATTTCTTCCTTGCTCAAATGAGAGAATACAATAATATCATCAATACGATTTAGAAATTCAGGTCTAAATGCTTTTTTCAATTCTTCGTTAACCGTATCTTTGAGTTTTTCATATTTATCTTTCTTTGCATCATCGTCCGAAGCAGAGAACCCAAGTTTACCCTGAGTAGTAATCATACTGGCACCGACATTTGATGTCATTATAATAATTGTATTTTTGAAATTGATATGTTTTCCTTTAGCATCAGTCAAGCGTCCGTCATCAAGGATTTGAAGAAGGATGTTGAATACATCAGGGTGAGCTTTTTCAATTTCATCAAATAAAATTACCGAATATGGTTTTTTGCGAACTAATTCTGACATATGTCCGCCATCATCGTAACCAACATATCCCGGAGGTGAACCGATAAGTTTTGCGGTAGAATGTTTTTCCATAAATTCTGACATATCTACACGAATCATATTATCTTCACTTCCGAAAACAGCCTCTGCAAGAGCTTTTGCGAGTTCTGTTTTACCGACACCGGTAGGCCCGGAGAAAATAAAACTTCCGATTGGTCTGTTAGGTGATTTTAATCCTACACGAGCACGTCTGATTGCTTTAGAAATTGCCGTTACAGCATCACTCTGACCTATTACTCTCGCATGTAGGGTTTCTTCTAAGCGCATAAGTCTTTCGGATTCACCTTCCGTAAGTTTTGTAACAGGAACTCCGGTCATAGTTGCAATAACTTCTGCAACATCTTCTTCTGTTACAGTAGGTTTATTAGCATCATTTTGTTTTCGCCATTCTTCAGAAACTTCTCTGATTTTATCTTTCATATTAGCTTCATCATCACGAAGTTCAGAAGCTCTTTCAAATTCTTGATTTCTTATAGCTTCTTCCTTTTCACGGATAATATCTTTGAGTTCATTTTCAAGTTCTTTTCCTTCCGGAGAAAGTGTGCAATATTTTAGTCTGACTTTTGAACTGGCCTCGTCAATAACATCAATTGCTTTGTCCGGTAAAAATCTGTCATTTATATATTTGCTTGAAAGTTTTGTTGCGGCAACAATTGCATCATCTGAAATAATAAGATTGTGGTGTTCTTCATATTTCGATTTCAAACCTTTAATAATTTCAATTGTTTCATCAATGGTTGGTTCTTCGATTATTACAGGTTGAAATCTTCTTTCAAGTGCAGAATCTTTTTCCACATATTTTCTGTATTCATCAGAAGTAGTTGCGCCGATTACTTGAAGTTCGCCTCTTGATAGAGCAGGTTTTAAAATATTAGCAGCATCAATAGCACCTTCAGCTGCACCCGCACCTATAAGAGTATGCATTTCATCGATTACCAGAATAACATTTCCGGCCTGACGGATCTCATCCATAATCTTTTTAAGACGTTCTTCAAATTCGCCCCTATATTTTGTACCGGCAATTAACAAGCCCATATCAAGCTGTATAATTTTTTTACCGTCTAATATATTAGGTACTTCATTATTAACAATCCTTATTGCAAGACCTTCGGCAACAGCCGTTTTACCAACACCTGGTTCTCCCAAAAGCACAGGGTTATTTTTGGTTCTTCTTGCAAGAATCTGAATAACACGCTCAATTTCTTTTTCACGACCTACAACCGGGTCAAGTCTTAACTCTGAAGCTGCAAGAGTTAAATCTGTCCCATATTCGTCAAGGCTGGGAGTCTTAACTTTGCTGGCAGAAGACGATGAACCTGAATAGGAAGAACTGCTTCCTGAACTTGTACTTGCGCCTGCTCCCGCTGTAGGTTTAGAATCACCAAGCATTTTTACAACATTTGTTCTGATTTTGTTTAAATCAACACCGAGGTTTTCAAGAACACGTGCTGCAACACCTTCGCCTTCCCTTATTAAACCGAGAAGCAAGTGTTCTGTTCCGATATAATTATGTCCGAGCTGTCTCGCTTCATCCCAAGAAAGCTCCAGAACTCTTTTTGCTCTTGGTGTAAACGGAATTTCAACCGCTACGAAACCCGAACCTCTTCCTATAATTTTTTCAACTTCAACCCTTGCATCTTTAAGGTTAACCCCCATAGATTTAAGAGTTTTTGCTGCAATACCTGTTCCTTCACCAATTAAGCCCAACAAAATCTGCTCTGTCCCGACAAAGTTGTGTCCGAGCCTTCGAGCTTCTTCCTGTGCTAACATTATGACCTTAATAGCCTTTTCCGTAAAACGTTCGAACATTTGAAATTACCTCTTCTTAACAGTAAAGATAAGTCTATTTTACCTAAAATCAGCTAAACTTTCAAGTAGTTTAGGATAAAACTACTCTAGATAGGTTACTCGTAATTTATACCTTTGCCCTGATGCGCTCAATTAATTTTTTAACCGAATCTTTTTCCTCCTGCGGAATTTCAAATTCGGAGTATTCTTCAAAGTATTCTATTGCATCTTCATAGTCATTTCTTGCCATAAACAGAATTCCGACTTTTTTGTATGCAAGGGTAAATTTATCATTTACGGCAATTGCTTTCAAATAATTAGATATAGCTTTATCTACTTCATTATTTGCTTCATAAGCTTGTGCCAGAGCATAATATAAAAGTTCGCTGTCTTGTTTGTATTCTAAAACATTTTCGTAATTTGAAATTGCACTTTCATAATCGCCCAATTCGAAACAAACATGTCCCATATCGTAATATGCATCATAATTTTCAGGATTTCCGTCTAACACTCTTTCGAGTTCAACAATGGCATCTTCGTATCTTTGATCTTCAATATAAACTCTTGCCAAAAGGTGTGCAAGTATTAAATTGTTCTCTAATTCATAGGTGCCTCTTTGCAGAGTTCCGATGGCGGAGGGTAAATCTCCGTTTTTAAAATATAAATCCGATAGATTAATGTAAGCTTGAGCAAGTTCCGGATCCAGTTCGATAGCTTTAGTAAAACAATTCAGGGCATGTTCCATATCACCCGTCATAGAATATGCTACCCCCATGTTGTTATAAACATCCGCATTATCCGGCTCTGTTTCCAAAACCGCACTGAATGAATCAATACATTCTTTGTATTTTCCTTCCTTAAAGAAGGTCATGGCTTTATCTATTTTTTCTGACATTATAAATCTGTATCCATTTCTTTTGTGTCGACATTATGTATAATTGTTCTTACATTTCCTTCAGCTTGAAAATCTTTAGGATCAAGTGATAACCTTATTTTGTCCGCAACTATGTCTTTGTCTACTTGAACTATTTTTGAACGACCAACAAAGTAAACTTCGTTTGGTTTTCCTGTATCTTTGTTGGGGAATACACTAACCTTAGGTCCTTGTGCGTAATAATCATCAAACCAAATTTTTACATGCCCGACTCCGATATATGAATTCTGTTTCTTGTTGTACTGTTGGTAATCCGAGTGGATTGTTAATTTTTTCCCGTCATCCGTATATGCAATGGTTTTGGTGTTTCCTGTTACGTTCATATCATCGTTAATTGGGTTATACACAAAATGCTCCCCTTCAGAAACATTTTGTTCCTGTTTGACTGTTGCATTACCGATTAAATCTATTTTTTTCAATCCGCCTTTTGAATCAGTCAGAATTACTGCTTTATCCGAGACAGTTTCAATATCTTTATATTGTATTCCGACTTTGCCGGTTGCAACCATTATATTACTCTTTGTATCGTATTCCTGTTCATCTGCATTGATGATTACAATTGGTGTATTTCCTTCCGTAATTATTGACTGTGTATCTCCTTCTGCACGCACAACTTTATTAATTAAAGATACTTGCAAGATATTTGCTTTTACTTCTCTTTTCTTGTTCATATTTATCTCAAACGCATAAGGTTTGTCATGAAATGTCGCTGTATCAAGTTTATTGTTACGTCTTACGGTTACATCAGCTCTGGGGCTTACAACAGTTAAATTGTCCATTTTAACTGTAACCCCTCCGTCCAGTTTTATTTTCTTTTCTTTATCGGAAAAAGTTTGAGTTTTTGATTCAATAACAAGGTCTGATGCGTATACTGCGAGACTTGTAAGTATCAAGAAACAAATAATTAATACCTTTTTCATTTATTCTCCTTGCTTTTTATCGAAAATTTGAGTTTTCGTGTTACCTTTAATTTTAAAACTGTCATATCCTGCTCTAATTATACATTCTTCTGCTGTAGAGAGCAATTCATTTCCCTTTTTTATTCTTACATTACCTTTTGCAATAGTATCTTTATCGGAACCGGACCAAACTAAATGGTCTGCTTCTAATGATGTTGCATCCTTGAGTACGATATATGTATTTTCAAAAAGCGTTATTTCTCTGCTTTTTTCATTATATGAGCCTTTTGAAGATTGGAAGCTCATCGAAACTTCGTTATCCTTGTAAAAATTGCCGATAACGTTGTTCAGTATTGCAACTTTATCTTGATTGTTATAATTTCCGCTTTCACCATAAAGTTCAAAATATTTTGTACCGTCTTTTGTTTCCGTAATAATAATTCCGTTGGCATTTACTTTTTGGCTGTCTGCTCCGTTTTTAATTTGTGCTCTGTTGAAATTTCCGGTAATAACTCCGGCGGAAATAAAAGCCCAGCCAAGTATAATAGTTATCAGCGCTGCTGCAATTAAATATCCTTTTTTACTTTTATCAAGTTTTTTAAATTTTTCAAATTCTTTTTTTAAAGACTTCATAACAATATTTTATCACATAATATTTCATGAAAAAGAGAAAAACTACTTTGTTTTTTCTTATTTTTCACAAAATAGTTCACATTACAAAATTAAGAACTCAATATTTCAATAAAAATTTATTTTTTATGCAGCTAGTGTTCGTTTAACTTTATCAATTTCGTTTTGTACACTTTTTGCCCAGTTTTTCTGACTCATTTTTTCTCTTGCAGGACAGTATTTGGGTCCTACTTGATAAAGTTTCTTTAAATGTGCTACTTTCCCTTTTCCGGGAGATTCAACAAAATTGTTTTTCAATTTTTTAGCAAGGTCCATAATACATTCTTCTGCGCTGTTATAAGTTTTCCAGCGTTCACCTTTGCCCTTATAGCCTTCTCTTTGAATATTTACGATGTTGTATTTGCCGTCTATTGCGTGACCGGCTGTTCCGTATGTCGTTTCAACACCGCAAATACCAAGCATAGCTAATGCACTTATTCCGTATTGATTTTCAGCATCAATAAAGGCTTGACCTTTACCTTTCAGTTCGCTATTAGGGTATTTTTTATCTATAAAGTTGTTTATTTGTTCTGCTGTTATTTCGCCTGTTGTTGTAATATCATAATCATAATTTCCGTATAATGCTTTCATTTCTTCATCCGTCATTTCCCACCAATAAGGAGCTTTTCCGTTATCCTTTTTTATTTCTGTGCTTTTGTTACCGGTATTGCTGATATTTAAAGAATCAAATGGAGAATTATTGTATAAGACAAAATCTGAACTGTTTGATTGATAGGTTTGAAATGCATAGTCAAAAACTGAACTGCTTTTATCAAATGTGAAAGTCGTATTGCTCAAAGAACAGTCAAAATTGAGTGATGAATTCCAATTTGCAGAAGGAAACGGGAGAGAAATTTCCGGGTACAGGCTAAAATTTCCACAGAGAGAATTCGGCATAGAAAAATTTACTGCAAAAGGATTGCTTACACAAGGAAACGGGCATGCACCAAACATTGCATACATGTTTTGAACTATACCGTGATTAAAACCGTGTTTTACTCCGCTCCAAAAATCGCTCATTTGTATCCTCATTATATACTATATATATAAACACAAAAACACAGCAAAAATTGCCTTTTACCTGAAAAATATTAAGTTTTGTAACAAATTTAGTTCTTTTTATATCTAAAATAACAAAATAAATATTTATGAGGTTTAATGCATGTATATGTATGTATCGCACATTATGTGTGGAGAGTATTATAGGATAGAATAGGAGTAAAACATGGAAATTCAATCAATCAGACCTTACGGTAACAATACCAGTTTTAATGGTATTGAGAGAATGGCAAGCAAAAATGTTGCCAATGTAGCTTTAGTAGGCGGAGGCGGAAGAATTGGTAGAAATGTTCTTCGTGAATATCTTTTGGCAAATCATGCTCCAAAGGGTGTTTACAATACTTGGGACAGATTAAAAGAAGTATTGCCTTTGTTAAATATTGTTGCAATTAATATGGGTTCAATGGGCTTAAAAGGTGACAAGACTATTAAAGATGTCGGTGATGAAGATTTACTTGCACAAATCAGAAATGATAGTGTTTTAGGAAGATTGCCCGAATGTATTGCAACTTCTATTAAACGTAATGAAGATGGTGATGTATTTTTACACGTGGAATCTCAAAATAAACAGGAAGATATCAACCTTGTTGCTACAAGAGCCGATGTAGATTTTTCAAAATGGAATGCAGAAGTTATGTTAGACGCAACAGGTGCAAGAACAAGCAAGGCAGCTATGAAAGAATTGTTGGATACAACCTCAACCGCTAAATATGCTCTTCTTTCGGCTCCGAGTAAGGAAAAAGATAAATCTGTTACACCAATGCCTACAATTGTTGCAGGTGTAAACAGTGAACGAATTGCTGACATTAAGAATGAAGGCAGAATTGCTTCTGCTGCAAGCTGTACAACTACTTGTATCGCTCCGATTATCAAATTGATGAATGATAAGTTCGGTGTTGCAAGCGGTTATATTGAAACAGTTCACGCAGCTACAGCTACTCAGTTTACAGCTGATAAATCAAATAAAGAAGCAGATTCTAAGAAACGTGGTTCATTTGATTCAATGATTCCTACAACAACAGGTGCAGCAAAAGCTGTAGGTCTTGTTCTTCCTGAACTTAAAGGCAAGTTGAATGGTACAGCTACTCGTGTTCCGACTGCTGATGGTTCTTTAGCAGTTATTACATTAAACCTTAAGAACCCAACTACTGTTGATGAACTTAAACAAGCATTCAAAGATGCAGCAAATAGTGAAGAATATAAAAACTTAATTGCTATGGCACCAAAGGGGTCAAGCTCAAGAGATGTAATCGGCAGACATGAAAGCGCTCTTGTTGTTCCTGAAAGCATCATGATGATTGGTGATAACATGGCAGTTATAAAAGCGTACTATGATAATGAATTCGGTTACACAAGGAGCTACTTAACTCTTGCAAATGAAGTTGCAAAAGACGTTATTGCTGAAAAAGCTTAGTTCTGTTGTTTGACAACAATTCTAAAAAGGTTATTCAAATTTTTGAATAACCTTTTTTATATTTCTCCAATTAAGTCATATTCTGTACAATCGATTATTTTAATCTGTTCAATATCTCCAGGAACAAGGTGTTTGTCGGTTTTTATATTTACAATACCGTCAATTTCAGGCGCATCGTATTGTGTTCTTGTGATTACCTCTCCGTCATCAGAATAGCATTCAATAATACAAGGCAAAGTTTTTCCGACAAAACTTTTATTTCTCTCCTTGGAAATTTTTTGTTGAATTTCCATTAATTTTTTATAACGTTGATTTGCAATTTTTTTAGGAACTCTGGGTTTCATAGAATATGAAGGAGTTCCTTTTTCTCTCGAGTAACAAAAAACTCCCATCCTGTCAAATTTCATTTCATGAACAAAATTGCATAAATGTTCAAAATGTTCTTCGGTTTCGCCGGGGTATCCTACAATAAAGGCTGTCCTTATTGAAACATTTGGAATTAATGTTCGTATTTTTTTAATTAATTTTCGATAATCAAAAGCCGGACGATTCATCAATTTTAACATTTCCGGATGAGAATGCTGTAACGGTATGTCAACATATTTGACAACTTTATCACATTCCGCAATTGTTTTTAAAAGTTCATCTGTCATTTGTGTCGGATAGGCATACATAACTCTTATCCAGCCCAGACCTTTTATTTCATTTAATTTTTTTAGTAATTTGGATAACATTGGTTTATCATATAAATCAATACCATATCCTGTTGTATCCTGCGCAATAAGTATAATTTCAGTAACACCGTTTTTAACCATATTTTTTGCTTCGTTCAAAATATCTTCCATCTTTCTGGAATGATAATTCCCACGTAAAGAAGGTATTATGCAATATCCGCATCGGTAGTTGCAGCCATCCGCAATCTTTATATAAGAACTTGCTCCCATAGTTATTTGCTGACGTTTTACTTTCTCGGGGTAAATATAGTCAGGATTTTTACTTACTTTTGAAATAAAGTTTTTGTCAATATTTTCAATAACTTCAGCAATTTTATTAAAATCAGTAGTTCCGACAACTCCTGCGAGTTCCGGAATCTCCCTTTTCAGTTCTTCGGGATGTTTTTGTGCCAAACAACCGGTTACAATAACTTTTTTCCCTTGTTGAATAAGTTTGAGTATAGTGTGAATAGATTCTTTTTCTGCATCACAAATAAAAGAGCAGGTATTAACAATAACAATATCAGTTTCATTTTCATCGAGAGTAATCTTGTATCCTTTTTCCGCAAGGATACCAAGTATTAATTCCGAATCAACCAGATTTTTTGCGCATCCGTGACTTATAAGAGCAATTTTTTTCATGACTAAAGTTTAGCATGGCTTAAAAAGCTTATCAATAAAAAAATTCACTTGCAAAGTCATTTGTCAACAGGAGTTGAGCCATTTTTTTAGTAAATTTTTGTAAATTTAAATTTTTCTCAATAGGCATGGGAAGCATGGTCAATTGTAAATTTTTTAAGAAAATTGTTTACTTGATATAAAAAAATTGAAAGAATATCATAATAATACAGACGAAAGGAGTGATGGCTATAAGACTTGGGGAGAGTCACAAATCAATAAAAAGAGGAGAAAAATCACAATCAATTATTTAAAATTTAAGGAGTTTTTTAAAAGATTTGGAGGAGAAATTTGGGAGTTATTAAGAACGGCAAAAACCGTTCTTTTTTATTATGTTTAACTGTGCGGATGTGCAGAATTATAAACATCTTGCATATGTTTCATTGAAATGTGTGTATAAATCTGTGTATTTGAAATACCTGCATGGCCTAAAAGCTCTTGAACGACCCTTAAATCAGCGCCGTTTTCAATTAATTTTGTTGCGAAACTGTGTCTGAATACGTGTGGTGTAACTTTTTTCGGTAATTCTATTTTTGAAACGACATCGTTAATGGCACTTCTTATTGTTTGATTTTGAAGCCTGTATCCTGTGCAGTTAATAAAAATAGGACTATTTTCTTCGGGTTCTTTTGTATTATATTCGGGCGCAATTAATTTTCTTGCTGTGTTAATATACTGAATAAGATAGTTTTTAGCTCTATCTGAAATAAGAACGATACGTTCTTTTGCACCTTTACCGAATACTCTTATTTCGTTTTCTTCAAGATTCAAATCCCCAAAATTCAGATTACTCAATTCTGAAACACGCATTCCTGTTGCCCATAAAAGTTCCAGTATAACTCTGTTTCTGAATCCTGCAGGTGTATCAATTTTTATATTGTTTAAAATTTGCTCAATTTCTTCCGGAGTTAAAAATTTAGGCAGAGATTTTGGCCTTTTTGGTGCAGACAATGAAATAGCCGGATTATTTTCAATATATCTTTCCCTGAATAAAAATTTATAAAAAGTTCTTATGGAAGCTATTTTACGGGCTATGGTTGTTTTCTTATAATCAAATCTTTGTATAAAATAAAGATACTCCCTCAGTTTATTAAAATCTATTTTTGTACAATCCTCGCCGTTAAGCCACAATAAGAAGCTCACAATATCAGAACAATATGCTGTCATCGTGTGCACAGAAAAGTTTTTCTCAACACTTAAATAAGTTTTAAATTCTTCTGTAAATTCTTTTTCTCTGTTGTTCAAAATATGCACCCGAATTAATGTTTAAATTTACATTTATTTCGAAATATTATACAATATTTTTATAAAAGTTAGAAGTAGAATTATATGAACATTTTTAAAACATTTGAAACATTTTTAAAAGAACCGCTGAGTGTTATTAAGCAAAATTGGGTTCAAATTGTAAGTGTACAAGCAGATAATCTGTTTTGTCGCAAACCATCGTGTGAAGCCAGTTTACTTAAAAACGGAACTCAGCTTACAGTTATTAATAACGAAAAAATGTATAATCTGCTTTCTCTTGTAACTTATAAGGCAAAAAATAAAAACAAAGAGCAGGAACAAAAAATAAACTAATTTGATATGCAGCAAATAAACGCAAGTTTTGTAATAAGTTCAGAAAAATTATCCGGTTGTCCCGAATCAATACTTCCGGAGTTTCCGCTTTTAGGACGTTCTAATGTTGGAAAATCATCGTTCATTAATGCTTTGGCCAATAATAAAAAGCTGGCAAAAACATCTAACACTCCGGGAAAAACCAGATTAATCAACTTTTTTAATTTCGATAACGAATTTATGATAGCAGATCTCCCCGGGTACGGATATGCAAAAGTTTCCAAAGAAGCCCAAGCTAAATGGCAAAAATATTTGGAAGAATATTTATTAAACAGAAAACAAATTAAATCTACGATTCAATTTATTGATGCAAGACACGAAATTCAAAAGAATGATTATCAGATGAGAGAATGGGTTAATGCCTATAATTTGCCAATATTTACAGTCGTTACAAAAATTGACTATATTTCAAGAGGAAAAATTTCGAAAGTTATATCGGATATTAAAAAAGAATTTGGCGGAGAAGTATTGCCGTTTAGCGCAGTTGATGGTTTTTACAGAGAAAAAACTATTGAATATTTATTAAATTTATGTCAATAATGTTTTCGTAAGGAGAGGGTGTATTGTTAGTTTTAGACGGAAAAACCGATTTAAATCAAATTTCACTGACCGGAGTAAGAGCTATCACTCTCATCGGACTTTTAGCAGTCGCTCCACGCTCTTTGGAGGAAATACGGCAGGCTTTTATTGATTTAAAAATTATGGATGAATCACATTCAAATGATATTTTAAGGATAGATTTGAATACTATTAAGTCATTTGGTTGTGAAATTTCGCGCCCATGTGCAAAAACCGGTTACAAATACGTTCTGACAAAACACCCGTTCACCATTCCTGTGACTTTGGAAGATGTTAAAGTTTTAAAACGCTTGTTCAATAATATGAAAAGTTCTATTGATATTACAAGATTGTTTAAATTTAATCAGTTACTTAATAAAATAGCTAAATACATATATGAAGATGAAATACGGGAGGAATTTTACGGACTTTCTCCATTAAAACATTATAACAGTGATATTGTTAATACTTTGATTAACGTTTGCGAGGAAGAAAATACAATAACAATTATGTATCAAAAAGCTACCGCAAAATACCCAAAACAACAGGAAATTATAGCAAAAAAACTGGTTTACAAAAGTAATAAATTATATTTATACGGGTACGATTTGAATAAAAAAGTTTATGTAACTTTACTTGTAAGCAGAATTGTATCAATTGATTCCAAGAAAATAACAAATGAAAAGTGCAAAAATAATACGTTTAATGTTAATTTTGAATTAAAAGATTTTGATGCAGATTTTCTTACTGATGAAGAAATAGTTATTGGAAATAACAAAAATTCTATCTTGGTTGAAGGGCAATATTTCAATGAATTTTTGGCAATACAAAGAATTTTATATTTTGGACCCAAATGCACTGTAACAAAACCTATGGAATTTAGGGACAAGATTATTTCCAAATTAAAAGAAATGAGAAAACTTTATGAAAAATAAAAAGGAAGCCGTTAAAAAGAATTTATCATCAACACAGGTATTAAAAACCTTGCGTGTATTAATGGAAGATGATTATTCAATGGTCGATTTAATTGAAAAGCTTAATGAAAAAGAACATGAACCGATTTTTAATAATAGTGTGGTAAGCAAATATATAAACACTTGCCGATTTTGCGGTATTACTATTCCAAAAATACAGAATAAATATTATGTATCTAAACTTCCTTTCGGAATGGATGTATCCGATGAAGAATACGCAGTTCTTCAAGATATGCAGGATTGTGCGGATATATATATTTCAAAGAAATCCAAAAAACAATTTGATAAATTTATTCATAAAGTGAATGTATATTCTAACAGGGATATAATTCGTGTTGAAGAAAACTCGGTAAATCTTCTTTGTGCCGCATTTGAAAAAGCATTGGAAACAGAACGAAAAATAAAACTTTTATTTAAGACAGGGAAATCAATTACCGGCATTCCGTTAAGATTATCCGAATACAAAGGTAAACGCTGTATAACAATTCTTTATAACAATAATGAACGTTTGATTATGTTCGATAGGATTACAGGTATCGAAATAACCAAAGAAAAATTTAAACAAGTAAAATTAGATGGCACGGTATTATTTAAGCTAACAGGTGCTTTAGCCGCAAATTACAACCTCAGAGAAAATGAAACTTTAGTCATAAATAATAAACCTGATTATATTACAGTTATGAATGACGGAGAAAATAACTTGGCTCTCATTAACAGATTGCTTCGTTATGGTGAACTTTGTGAAATAGAATCTCCAAAACATATTCGTGATGCAGTAAAGAGGAATATAGATGACGCTCTTGCAAATTATGGGGTTATATAATGTTTCTCGCAATAGATATAGGTAATTCAAACATAAAAACAGCTATTTTTAATGGCAATAAAATTGAGCACTTATTTCGTTTTCCAACGATTAAAGAAGCCGACGTTGACGATTATTTCAACATTTTGAAAGACAAGTTAAAAGAGTATCCGATAGACAAATGCGGTATAATTTCTGTGGTGGAAAATTTGGATTCGGTTATAAAAACAGCTATAGACAATATTTTTAATATTGAATCTTTAATGCTCACTCCTTATTCTTGTATGAGTATAAAAATTGAATCGGAGAAACGAAAATTTGTCGGAATGGATAGGCTTGCAAATATCTATGCAGCATGTGATTATTCGCTTCCGGCAATAGTTGTTGATATAGGAACCGCAATTACATTTGATATAATTTCAAAAGATAAAGCCTTTTTAGGCGGAGCTATTATGCCCGGGATAAATATGCAATTGTCTGCATTGCACACTCAGACTTCAAAACTTCCTCTGATTGAGGCAGGAAAATCTGAAATCGCAATAGGAAATACAACAGAATCCGCAATTCTTGCAGGTGTAATAAGAGGAATTGCAGCAGCAATTGACGGACTTATTTCGCAAAGTGCTGCAGAGCTTGGAGAAGAAGCTGTAATAATAGTTACAGGTGGACAATATAAGATTTTAACAGAATACATTAAAACCCGAGTTGACTTTTATGAACCGAACTTAACGTTGTTTGGTATTAAAAGAATTTTTGACAAGCAAAAATAGCTATATTTTCATGTCAAATATGTAAATTTTCTTAACAAATGCAGAAAAATTTTACCCAAAAACTTTACAATTTTTTCTATTTAAAATAGTATGTTATTATGTTGTTACTAGTATAGTTATTAAGAAAAAGAGGATTAATCGTGGATAATTTAGGACCTGATATTTTTGGAAGAAAAGAGGCTGAACCTCAAACCAACTATGGATATAACATACAATCATCGGACGATGTTGTACAACCGTCACCCGGTGTTAACCCTGCTAAAATTAAAGTAATTGGTGTTGGCGGCGGCGGCGGAAATGCTGTTAACAGAATGATTAAATCAGGTTTGACAGGTGTTGAATTTTGGTTGATGAATACCGATTTGCAAATATTGAACACATCAACTTGTAAGAACAGAATTCAACTTGGTGCTAAATTAACTAACGGACTTGGCGCCGGCGGTGAGCCTCAGGTTGGTGAAAAAGCTGCTGAAGAAGCACAACAAGAAATTACTCAAGCTATTGAAGGTGCTGATATGGTATTTGTTACTGCCGGCATGGGCGGTGGTACAGGTACAGGAGCTGCTCCGATTGTTGCTAAGATAGCTAAAGACTTGGGTATTTTGACAATAGGTGTTGTTACAAAACCGTTCTCTTTTGAAGGTAAGAGACGTCAGAATCAAGCTCAGCAAGGTTTGGAAAAATTGAGAGAATGCGTTGATGCATTGATTGTAATTCCAAACGATAAGTTGCTTGACGTTGTTGATAGAAGAGTATCTCTTCAAGAATCATTCATTGTTGTTGACGAAGTTCTTTTAAGAGGTGTCCAAGGTATTTCTGATATTATTACAATTCCGGGACTTATAAACGTTGACTTCGCTGATGTTAAGAGCGTAATGCAAGCATCAGGCTCTGCATTGATGGGTATCGGCAGAGGCACAGGTGAAGGCAGAGCAATTGAAGCAGCTAAAATTGCTATCAATTCTCAACTTCTTGAAACATCTATTAACGGTGCAAGCGGTGTAATCGTAAATATTACAGGCGGCCCTGATATGACATTGCACGAAGTAACCGATGCTACGAACATAATTAATGATGCTGTTCTTGATGATGCAAGAGTTATAATAGGTGCTGTTGTTGATGATAATATTCAGGGTGAAATCCAGATAACAGTTATTGCAACCGGATTTGAACTAAAATCTCAAATGCCTGTTGAAGAAAAGGTTGAAAACCGTTCAATAAGCGCAGTAGACTTTTTCTCAGGAGCATTTAATAATACAGCTGCTCCAAAAGCACCGACAATGACTAATTTCTCTGATATTCAAATTCCTGATTTCTTAAGGAAATAATTAAAACTGAAATAATCGAAAAACTCTCCGTCAAAAGCGGAGAGTTTTTTGTTGAATAATTTTACAAGTACCAAATAAGATAATTATCTGTAGATACTTTGATAAAAATTTTTGTGTTATAATAAAGATATAATCATATAGCGGTATCGTCTAGTGGTTAGGACGGGAGATTCTCATTCTCCAAACAGGGGTTCAATTCCCCTTACCGCCGAATAAAACAGAGAATACATTTGTTGTATTCTCTGTTTTATTTTACAAGTAATGCTGGAGATTGAGAACCCCTGCAAGTCGTTAGACTTGCTAGGGGTTCAGCGACCTGTGAGCAGAGTGCGGAGGACTTTTCTTTGGAAGAAACGAAGTTTCTGAAAAGAAAATCCGAAGACACGTTTAATGCGAACAGGTCAAGACAATTCCCCTTACCGCCGCCATACTTTTTTCTTTACTAAAAAGAAAAAAGTATGCAAAAAAAGAAAAGAACATATTGGCTTGTAGTTATAACTACAGGCTTTTTGTATATTTACCACTACTTTTCTTTTTTTGTAAAATTTTTGTAATAATTTAAAATTTTATTGGCAAAAAATGTTTTCACAGGTTTTATAATGATGTATTTATTAAAAAGGAGGCAATTATGCAAATTAATTCTGTAGGATACCACCCCGGGTTTAATGCTACTATAAAAGCTAAGAATGTTAATGTTTATGACATGAACAGTAAAAAATTTATAGGCAGCTTGAGCGATTTTACTATTAACACTGCTAAAATTGATTCTGTAGTGGATAAAGTTAAGGGTCTGAATCCTGATTTTACAAAAGGAATTACAACATTTTTAATTTCTAACGACAAACAACAAAAGATTTTTGGCATACCTTCATTATACAGTTTTGAAGATAATAAAAAACTGATTGATGAATGTGCAAAAGAAGAAAATAGATTTAACATATATCAAATCGCTTAAATAAATATTAATGGGGCGGCTCGTTATAATTAACGAGCCGCCCCTTATTAATACTTAATTACATCGGAGGTCTGCGCATTCCTCCTGCAGGAGCTTTCTTTCTCCCTCCGGTTGATGCAATTACAACTCTGTCTCCGGATTTTATTTCATCTGAAATAATTTGAACTTTATTGTCATCAGAAACCCCGAGTTCTATATCATAACGTTTTAAGCCTGTTTTTGTTTTTATCCAAATACCTTGATGTTCGTATTTTTTACCTGTTGTTTCAGGTGTAAATTTAAATGCCTGTACAGGTACGCAAAGTGCATCTTTTACAGAATTTGTAATTATAGAAACATTTGCGCTCATTCCCGGGATTACAAGTCCTTCCGAATTATCAACCGAAACGATAACGGTATAAGTTACGACATTGTTTGTTGTGGTTGAGGCTAAACGTACCTGCGTAACCTCGCCTTCAAAACTCCTGTCTTGATATCCGTCAAGGGTATATTTTACTTTTTGTCCGACTTTAATTTTGCCTATATCTGCTTCGGATACGCTTGTTTCAATTTGCATTTGAGTCAAATCTTTTGCAACTTCAAATAGTGTCGGTGTATTAAAACTTGCCGCAACGGTTTGTCCGACGTCAACTGCTCTTAAAATAACCGTTCCGTCGACTGGTGAAGTAATTTTTGAATAGCCGAGGTTAGTAAGATTATTTGTCAAAGTCGCTTGTGCAGCACTGACTTCAGCATTCGCAGCAGCAACTTCGGCAAGTGCCTGTTGATAGTTTGCATACGCTAATTCTACTTCATCTTTTGAAACATAGTTTTTGTCATAAAGATGTTTGTATCTTAAATAATTATTTTTTTTGTAATTGAGTGTTGAATTTGCTTTTGCTTGAGCAGCTTTGGCAGTGCTTAATTTAGCATTTGATTGATCTACATTTGCCTGAAAAAGGCTCGGGTCAAGCTCTGCAAGCAAGTCACCTTTTTTAACGACGGAATTATAATCTACATAAATTTTCGCAACAGTTCCGGAAACTTGCGTACCGACTTCAATTGTGTTTATAGGTTTAATCGTACCTGATGCTTCGACATACTGTGTAATGGTTTCTTGCGTAACAGGTTTTGTTATGTATCTGACGGTTTTTTTGTTAATAATTCCTATTGCACAAAACAGTGCTAAAATACCTGCAAGTATTATTAGAATGTATTTCTTTTTGAAATTTATTTTCATGCTAATCCCCTGTTATCACAAATTATATCAAATGTTTGTGCGTTGTTCAATAAACATTTATACTTACCTAGCAAAAAATATTTTTGCGGGTTTTATATATGATATAAGTAATATAAATTAAAATACAGAAAGGGTTAGAATTATGTCAATTTTTAAGAAAGCCGCAATAGAATATAATCCTAATCTCACTAGGCGAATTTTTACAGGCGATTTTGCCATTATGGGACATATAAAACGTAAACCTGATACAAGAACAATATCGCAATTACAGGAGAATATTGACTATTTTGCCAATAAATATTCTGAGGTTGCTAAATTCAAAGACGAATTGAAAGCTATGAATCCGAAGTATCTTGGTTTAGTGTCGGATATTTGTGAGCTCGCAGGTGATTACGAACTTATTAATACAGCAATTGATATTAAAAAGGTCGCATCTAACGGAAAAAGTTTATTCGAATTTTTAATGGAAAAATTACCGCAGGCATCTAAAGAAAATCCGGTGTCACTAGAATTGTCACAGGCTGTTATTGACAATGCAGATTCTACTGCCTCTAAGTACGCTTTAGGTTATTTGTCTCCGTTATATGACTGCAAACAGGGTGCAGAACATATCAAAGCAACAATCCCTTTGGTTGATAAAATTGCGGAAGCTACTTTGAGCGGAGGATATACAATGGATTATTCAAAAGAAAACAAGTTTGCGAAAGGAATTTTAAGCTTTATATCGCCTAGTGTAAAACTTGAAAAATTAAAGTATTTATCTGAAATAATAGAATATACTAATAATACAAATTCATTTAGTTTTATTGGTGCATTTCCGTTTATAACAAATGAAACACCAATGACAAAAATTAAAGAAAATATGGAAATATTTAAGAAAATCGACAAAAATATGGCAGGAAAAGAAATTAATCTAACAGAGTTTTTAGAGAAAAATGTTAACCTGATATAAAATTAATTAGTTGAAATTCCCATTGATTTAAGCAAGTTTTCTCTTGCGACATTGTATTCAAACACAGTCTGCACAAAACTCAATTGTGCACTGTTATAATTTGCGAGTGCATCCTGCAATTCCACATAATTGCTTAATCCTACGCTATATCTTCCGTCTGCAAGTTCAAAGTTCTCCAGAGTTGCCTTTACTTTTTGATTCATCAAAGGAATTTTTCTTTCCAACTGACGCATTGTTATGTAATTCGCTTGAACTTCCCAATAGATATCGGATTTTGCAATATTCAGATTGTGTTTTGCAATATCTAAGTATGCTTCACCTTCTTTAATCTGATAATGTATCTGATAGGGATTAAGCGAGCCTAAACCTATACTTGCACCAACTTGAAATGGGTTAGTGTAAGTAGATTCATTTTTAGTGTAATTGTATGACAAATCTGCTGTTATCTCCGGTGCATATTGTCTTTTTATTGCTTTTAGGGATTCTTCCTGAACTTTTCCAACCATTCTTACTGATTTTAAATCCGGTCTGTTTTCCAGTGCTTTATCGACAGCTTCCTGCTTTGAAATTTTGTATGGATTCAATTTAAAATCCTGAATAATATCGCTGTGTTCGATTCCTGAAGATAATGTAATCAAGCCGTCTTCATTCTTTTTGAATGAGAAACCGGACGGTTTAATATTATTATCCAAATTCTGCATTTTCTTTCTGTAATCTGCTTTCAAAAATCCAAAGTTTTCGGTATTTGTTACAATAAAACCATCTTTTTCCGTATAATACATTGAGTTTTGAAGATTAATAACAGCATTTGCAAGATTTTCCTGCCCGTTTACAAGTTGAATTTTTGCATCGGAAAGATTGACTTCAGCATTAACGACATCAATTTTAGACTTCAAACCTTCCTCAAACATAGCTTTTGTACGTTCATAATTTAGGGTATTAATTCTGACATTTTGTTCAAAAATATCAAGATTAGCAAGTGCAGACAAAACGTAGTAATAATTTATCTGTACCCTGTAAATTAAATCCAAAAGCTCGTAATCATAATCATATTGAGCAGCTTCTGTATCATATTTTGCCATATTAATACGTGCTCTGGTTTTACCAAAATCCCAAATCATTTCTGAAATCCCGACACTGAACCCTCCGGAATTGGTATGTGTGCTTGCGATTCTTGAACCATTATTGTCCAAATGGTTATAATTTACTCTGGCACTTAATCTTGGAGCATAACTTCCTCTGGCTTCCCCAATCCCTGCCTTCGCGGCCTTTATTCGCTGTCTGTATATTTCGAGATTCGGATTATGTTCAATCGCATATTTTACACATTCATCAATCTTCATAACAGAAAGATGTTCCGGCGGATTTTTCATTGAAAATACCGGAGGTAATTCTATTTCAGTAATTTTTACTCTTTTAGGTTCTTTTTTCTTTTCAAGTCTAGTTTCATTCTTATCTTTTCTAAAAAAACTAAATTTAGATTTTTTTGTCTGAGTATCTTCAATAGCAAAAACACTCTGAGTGATAATAGAAAAAATAAAACCGAATATCAAAAAATTTTTTAAATTGAATTTTGCTCCCATAAAATACATTTTACACTATTTTTTTAAATAAGTAACCAGTTATTTAACGAAAGTTTTTCAAGTAAGTTCAAAAAAGGGGTAAATAAAATCATTTACCCCTCTAAAATTTGTCAATATTTGCTGTTAAACTATTATATTTACTCCTTCAACATTCTTAGCTTCCGAAAGCTGTTTTGAACTTATTTGTAAAGAATCTGAGAAATTAATGTAAGGGAATTCATTTTCTGCACCAAGGTGAACTCTTTGTGCAAAAGCTTTTTGAATTTTGTTAGCTAAATTTGTCGGGAAATTATGCAGATATAAACCATTTTTAACATCTTCAGCAAACTGATATAAAGCATTTGGTTCACCAACATCTTCCCATTTATCCACGACTTTGACATCTGCCCCTTCTGTTGACTCAATACCAAACCATTCAGGAAGTTTGCTGTGAACATATTTGACCGCATTTGCGAAATCATATAATTCCACGTCATTTTTCTTAATATTATTTACTCCCCTGTTTATTTCTGCCATTAATTTTTCCATAGCTTCCTTACTAATGTAGAATAATCCGGTATTTGCAATATTTTGTCCGTCGACAGCAAGTGACTGAGCGATTTCTAATTCCGGTTTTTCGCTAAATCCTTTTAATTTAAGGGATTCGTCATTTAAAGAACCTTCAACTTCCAGAACTCCAAATCTTTTTGCGACTTCTTCAGGTGTTCTGCCAACGCCTACGAGTGCAACATGCTTATTCGGATTATTAATCTCTTTTGTAAAGAAAGTCATCATATCGAAGGCCTTATCTCCGAATACGTTATCTCCGCAGCAAACCACCGTATCTTTAATAGGGTTCCCTGCTTGATAGTGTGCTACAATATCTCCGAAAGAACCTGAAGGCTGTGATGCAACAATTTTATTAACACCATCTTCTTCAATAAAATATTTTCCCATAGTCATTGCGAAATCAAGCATATGAATATCTGTATCTTTGTCAACTTTAAAGGGCAGGCTTATTTTATTATATTCACCAACTGTTTGGGCAAGTTCTTTAAATCTGCTTCCTGAACCTGCAGCTAAAGCAAAAAAGTTTACATTATGGCGAAAATCTTCAGGTTTGGAAATAACTCTGCCTGCACCTGCTGCGTTAATTAATGCATTAGCCTCGACAAATGCTGTTTTCTGTATTTCAGGCAGAATTTTTCCATTAAATGAATCTACAACATTTGCGGCAATTTTTTGCCCTAAATTTTTTTCTGATAAAGTTACATAACTGGCTTTGAATGCCGGTTTCGGGTTGCAGCAATTTACTGCCGAAACACCTTGAATGTTCATAAACATACCCCTTTCTATAATACTCATGTACACATATATAATGTTAATTGGTAAAATAATTATACTACAAAAATTACTGCAACAGTTTCATTCTTTCTCTTTCTCTACGTTCATATTCTGTTTTTGAAATGCTTCCTTCCGAAAAGAGCTCTATAACACTTTTGAGCTTACGTCCCAGTAAACCAAATAAAGATTCTGATTTTCGTTCTGTATTTTGTGCGGAAGAATAAGTCGGACTTGAGACAACAGGTTCTGTTTGAGTTGAAGTTTGTGTTTCTTTGTATGCTTGAGAAACTGTTTCATTTGTTTTTGTTGTTTCAGCTTGTCCTTGATTGTTATTATAAGATGAATAAACGGGTGCATAGGAGTAATAAGACGATGACATTGCCTCTCGAGCTTTCTTTTCAGCGGCTCTTAGTCTTGCTTTTTCCTCCTGTTCTTTTTGAATCCTGACTGCCTCATTTAATCGTTTTTCGTAGTTTGTATTGAGAGTTGTATATGTTTCTGACATTGTTGAAACGGTGTCGTTCATATCTTTTTGAGCTTGAATTTGCTCTTTTACTTCGTCTTGAAGAAAAGGAACTTCTGATTTTTTCATAATTGAGTTAAGCACAGAGAGCTTCTGATTTTCCAGTGTTCTCATCGCATCAACCTTTTGAGTTAAAATATTGGTTAAATTTATGGCTCTTTTTAATGCGGATTGGCGATTCGGATGTTTTACCAAAATCTTTTCGACTTCGGCCAGTGTTTCTGCATATTTAAGCCGTTCGGCTGCCATCAAACAGATTTTTTCTGTAAGCTGTTCTTTCTTTACTTCCAAGGGTATTAAATTATCCCGAATTCGTATAGCTTGCTCAACAGGAACATTTTGATCAAGAAGTTCTAAGAATTTTCTGATTTTTTCTGCAGCTTCATCAGCATTTTTTAAATCGCCGTCCCATACTTGTTCGGTATAATAATCAAGGTATGCTTGCGGAGTATCAAATTTATCATGCCATTTTCTGCTGAAAATGTCCGAATATCCAACATCAGGGTTTCTTGGCCATATTTCCCAGTCACTTCCTCTAAGGTTATCGCATATGTCCTTAGTAATACGTTCAGACATAAATTCATTCATATTTGTTAATGAATATTCACCTAATTTAAACTTTGTAATTAATATTCCAACCGGTTCGTGTAAAGTTTTCTCTCTCAAAACTTTCATCATTTGGACAGCATATGTTTTATTATGTTTATTTGCAATATTGTGGAAGTGTGCGGAGTGTGCGAATTCATGGGCATAGACTTGCGCACTATGAGAAGATGAAAATAGGTTGAATTCTTTGCCGCGATATGTTTTTGCTCTGATACTTTGAAAAAGCCTATTAACGAATTCATATTTACTTCTGTTAAAAGCGACCTTATCTTCTGATGCTGAAAAATATCCACTGGCATTTTGCAGAAAAAATCCCATAAACTCTTGAAAATCGACAATTTGAGGTAATGCCCATCTGCCAAATAATTCTTCATAAATTTCTGTCATGCGTTTTACACATTTTGCCAGATAACCGTTCTTTTCAAAATTACACTGCATACCTTTATCTAACAGTTCATTTTGAATAATTCTGGCTCTTCTGGCGCTTCCGGGCATAAATCTACCTTCAAAAGTTTGTTTTTGATCGGTATACACAAAATCAGCCGGCATAAAACCTGCTTGGGTAAGTTGGGATATTCTCATACACACACTCCTTTTGTGTGTATGTTAAAACATGCATAGTAGTTTTTCAATCGGTTGTTACGATATGTTAAGTTAACAAAAGACAACTTATCTACTATACATTTTAGCTAAAAAACCCGAAAAATCGTTTCTTTTTGGGTTTTGGAGCTTTTTGTACAGAAATATACACATCATTATTCAATGCTGTAAGCTTTTCATTTGCTTCTTTGTCAGAATAAATATGATATTGAGGGACATTATCAGGCCCGCTCACAACAACTCTTTCAGGCTTTGTTACTTTTGCCTGAGTCGTATAATGTGCGTTCAAGTTTTGCATTTGCGCTTGTATCTGTGGTTGTTGAGGAATTTCGTTCATAATTATTAAAAAAGTTCTCCATACCTTAAAAGTTTATGTAAATTCTTTTTAGGTAAATACATCATTCCTGTTTGAGCCGGTAAATCCGGAGTTTTAGTTTCTATACAATGTTCAATTCTTATATTAGCCTCCCACTCTATAAACCTAAATCCAAGTTTATAAAAGAATATTGCCGGAGAAGATTCCTGCCACACCGGAGCTGAATACGTTACAATCCTGCCTTGAATTTTCGGGTCGAACATTGCTTTTTCAGCCAAACCTTTTACGGCTTCGGTTCCCAATCCATTGTATGCTTGAGGAGACTGAATATAATCTATTATATAACAATCTTTCAAATATTTTACCTTCTTCTTTTGCGGCATAAGATTTATAAAAGAAAAACTCATATCAGATTGCTCAGATTGAATGTAATCATCCTCTTCAACTATATCAACATAATTGTCATCAATTTCCCCAACAATAATTATTTTGTCGCTCCGTTTAAACTTTTTAACCCGAAGTTCTGCTTTCTTTTTACCTACAGGAGTTTTAAATCCTAAAATCGCAGGAATTGACATACTTGTTTGTGATGGCACTGCCTTTGCGACACTCATTCTTTGCATATGAGTATCAACATTTGTGATGTTGTTAATCATAATAACCTAACCTAACCTATATTTCTAACCTTATATATATAAAGTCATGTTTTGGTAAATAATTGCTTTTTTTACTGACCATTCAAACAATCTTGTTACAAAACTTAACAATTCTGTCAATTCTTACGAGAAAAATGGGGTTTTTGCCAACTTATTCTAAAGTTTTTTAACCATTTCTTCAAGACAAATTTTTACATGAGCGTAATTCAAACCGCCCTGCATATATGCAGCATATGGCGGGCGCATTGGTCCGTCTGCCGATAGTTCAATAGTCGAACCTTCTATAAAAGTTCCACCTGCCATAATCACTTTATCTTCATAACCCGGAATATATTCAGGAATCGGTGTTACATACCCGTTGACGGGTGAAAGTGATTGAATTGTTTTGCAAAAAGCTTCCAAATGCTCAGGTTTTCCAAAAATAATATTTTGTATAATGTCAGTTCGTTTTTCGCTATATTTAGGAATTGAATTAAACCCGATATCTTCAAAGACTTTGGCAGCGAGTATTGCACCTTTTAACGCTTCAGAAACCACAGAAGGTGCCATAAAAAGACCTTGGAAAATAAGTCTGTGCTGGTTAAACATAGCTCCGCCTTCACTTCCGATTCCGGGTGCAGTCAACCTGTTAGCAGCTCTATCAACATATTTTCCCCTACCTGCAATATATCCGCCTGCCTCAACGATTCCTCCTCCTGGGTTTTTAATTAGAGACCCGCCGATTAAATCAGCTCCGACTTCGAGCGGTTCTTTTTTGTCGACAAATTCGCCGTAACAATTATCTACAAAACAGATACAATTTGGATTTTTGGTTTTTACAATTTTACATATTTTTTCTATATCTTCTATTAAAAGTGATTTCCTTGTTGAATATCCTTTAGAGCGTTGAATTAAAACCATTGTTGTTTTTTCATCAACCATTTTTTCAAGCTGTACATAATCAATATCAGAATTATTTATAAGCGGGACTTCGTCGTACAGCACACCATAGCCGATAAGAGAAGAACGTTTTGTTTCTTCATCGCCTGCTGTTCCTATGACTTCTTGCATAGTGTCATAAGGTGCACCTGCAACAGACAACAGTTTATCCCCAGGTTTTAAGTTTCCGAAAAGAGCGCAGGCAAGAGTATGGGTTCCTGAAGCGAAGTGAATTCTGACAAGGGCTTTTTCGGCACAAAAAACTTGCGCAAATGTTTTATCAAGGACTTCTCGTCCCAAATCATCATGCCCGTAGCCCGAAACCGTATAGAAATGTTCCGGAGCGACTCTGTTGTCATAAAAAGCTTTTAAAACTTTTCTTTGATTGTAATCCCTTATTTCGTTTATCTGTTCAAATTGTTCGGATAGACTTTTTTCAGCTTGTTTAAAATCGTAATTCATAATACCTGAATGGTACATCAAAAAAATGTAAATATTTGTAAATATTAACCTAACTAACTAATACACAAATTTCTTTATAATTAATATTCTGTTAGCATGAAAAGGTGGGTTATTTTTATTTTTTTAATCGCTATTCCTGTTCTTGCTTACGAAGTCTATATGCCTGATGATTTTCAATACAAAGAGCAAGGGGATAAACTTTTATTTGTCGTTGATTTTTCAAACAGTATGAGTGAATATCTTGAAAATCAAACAAAAGTGAATTTGGTTAAAAATGTTTTAAACAGAATTTTACCGCAAATTTCTCCCGATACAAAGTTGGGTCTGAGGGTTTATGGGCACAATTGCAATATTATGGCTTTGCAGGCATGCCGAAGCTCTGAGCTCCTCGTTCCTTTGGGAGAAAACAACGCTTCAAAAATTTCATCAGCTATTTATAAATTAAGGCCTCGAGGTATGACCCCAATTACATATTCTCTAAAACAAGCGGTTAAAAAGGATTTTGCGAATTTTGACGGTGCAAAACACATAATCCTTCTTACCGATGGTGGTGAAAATTGTGATGAAAGCCCTTGTGATTATGCAATTTCTTTGGTTAAAACGAGGCGAGATATTAATATTGATGTTATAGCTTTTAATGTTCATGATTCGGATGATTTGGCGCAACTGAAATGCACGGCTGATGTTACGGGAGGAAAATTTATTGAAGCTGATACAAACGCTCAGCTTGTTCAATCAATGGAAGATTTGATTCTTCCCCATAAACAGGTTGAAGCTTTGATTTGGGGCAAAAACTGATTTTGTGTTAAACTATTCATATGCTAAATCAATTTTCAAGAACGGAACTGCTTATAGGAAATTTGGGCATGGAAAAATTGGCTTCTTCCCGTGTGGCTGTCTTTGGTATTGGAGGTGTTGGCGGATATGTGGTTGAAGCACTTGTACGGAGCGGTTTAGGAGCAATTGATTTAATAGATGACGACAAAATTTGCATAACAAATTTAAATCGTCAAATTTATGCTACACGCAGTACCGTCGGAAAGTATAAGGTTGATGTTGCTGAGGAAAGAATAAATGACATAAATCCCGATTGCATTATTGCTAAATATAAGACGTTTTTTACTCCGGAAACATCAAGTGAGTTTGATTTTAGTAAATATGATTATGTTGTCGATGCGATAGATACTGTATCCGGAAAAATAGAACTCGTCATGAAATGCAATGAGGTTGGGACTCCGATTATTTCATCAATGGGGGCTGGAAATAAAATGCACCCTGAAATGTTTGAGATTTCTGATATTTATAAAACATCCGTTTGTCCGCTTGCAAAGGTTATGCGGCAAGAGCTTAAGAAAAGAGGTATAAAGAAACTCAAGATCGTTTATTCAAAGGAAATTCCTATAAAACCCAACGATGATATCGAAATTAGCTGCAAAAAGCACTGCGTTTGCCCCCCAGGTACTGTAAGAAAATGCACAGTCAAACACCAGATTCCAGGGAGTAATGCATTTGTGCCGTCCACAGTCGGTTTCATTATTGCCGGAGAAGTCGTAAGAACCCTTATAAAATAATTATGCATTATAATCGACACTGTGGTCGTTTGCATATAAATATGCAAGCGTTGTATTTATTGCATTCCGTTTATTTTTGGCATTCTTACATAAAGACTCGACAATTTCTGCCAAATCTTGCTCATCAAACCCCTTTTCGTTTTCATAATTAAATGTTTCAACACATTTGCCCTTTTTCATTACATCGCCCCAGATGCGCCAAATTGTGTCTCCTCCTTTGGCTTCAATTCTGCGGGTCGTTCCATCTATTTGACGGATTCTCATCATACCGAAATTTAATGGTGTTTGTTGTGCATTTGTATATATTTGCATTTTCAGTTTTTCCTTATTTAGTTTAAATTAAAATTTTTTCTATTCTTCGTATCTTAGATAATGCCCAAAGGGATATACATCAACGTACGAATCGTTTGGATCTGCACCAGACCAAAAAGGAGCAGGGGAAAGTACTTCTGTTTTTTGGTTTGCAGACTCAGGATCCGAGTTTTCGGCTTTATTTAATTCTGATTCCTCAATTTCCGCTTCATGAATTGCATTTTTTACAGCAGTTTCATCTTGTTTTTCTGTTAATTTAAAATGTTCACAAATTCTTTTTATCCAACTTGATTGTAGGAAAGCTTCATAGTAAGTCCCACTTGTCCATTCATGTGTGAATGCTCCCAACTCTCCTTTATTTCCCGATAATTTAACCGATAAATCAGTAATTTTGCCCCTACTGTTGTGTATTACTTCAGCTAAAACAGTTGAGCCATTCTGTAAACTAGCTTTCCCTGTCCCGTCAAAATGCGTATTATAACCGCATGATATTGGATTTATTTGCATTTACGTACTCCTTTCACTTTGTTCCATATTTATTAAAACGTGTAAAAATTTTTTTTGCTATTTGTATTTTGTATGTTGTATTAATTACAATACTTGTTTACAAAATATTTTCATGTAACAATAGTTCTAACTGGTTAACAGTATAAATAGTAGTAGGGGTGCAGGGGTATATAAAACTTTGCACCAAAGAAATATAGAAGGAAACAAGAAAATGGCTAGAAAAACTCCATTAGAAAAAATCAGAAATATTGGTATTGCTGCTCACATTGACGCAGGTAAGACCACTACAACTGAACGTATTTTGTTCTATACAGGTAAGACGCATAAGCTTGGTGAAGTTCACGATGGCGCTGCAGTTACTGACTTTATGGAACAAGAAAGAGAAAGAGGTATTACAATTCAATCAGC
>JAEEGL010482256.1_pt1 | contig 36425 bp, 25 predicted proteins | sample 9134231 | NCBI WGS metagenome assembly JAEEGL01 (sample SAMN16246548, study PRJNA631951) | gut metagenome | biome: gut microbiome; feature: rumen; material: fiber-attached | host: Bos | place: Iran: Karaj | collected 2018-10 | reverse complement strand
CGGGAACGCGACGCTGTCCGCGAATGGCGGCGACCTGATGACGACGGCGACCGGGACAATCAAGGCCGGCACGGACGCGGTGCTGTCGTCGAGCGCGGCGACGGTGCTGGACGGCGCGGTGACGGCGGCTAGCAACGTGACGGCGACGGCGGGTACGTCGATGGACGTGAACGCGGCGGTCGAAGCGACGGCCGGGAACGCGACGCTGTCCGCGAATGGCGGCGACCTGAGGACGACGGGGGCGGGAACGGTCAACGCTGAGACGAATGTGATGCTGAAGGCGGGCGGGGCGATGGTGCTGGAAGGCGCGGTCCGCGCGGGCAGCAATGTGACGGCCAAGGCGGGCGGCACCTTCGAGAACACAGGAACCGGGACAATCACTGCGACGGCTGGCGACGTGTCGATCGACGCGGGCGACGACATCCGGCTGGACGCGGCGGTCAAAGCGACGGCGGGCAGCGTGACGGTGACGAACGCGGCGGGGACGTTCGAGAACACGGCGAGCGGGACGATCACGGCGGGGCAGAATATCGGGATCAGCGCGGCCGGGGCTGCAGAGGTGAAGGGGGCCATCGACGGCGGGCGGTACGTGACGGTGATTTCCCGGACGGACAACGTGACGGTAGACGGAGCGCAGGTGTCGGCGGGCGGGGACCTGGTGATGCTGGCGGAAGAGGGCGCTCTGACGTGGCGCAACGAGGCATCGGTGGGGGCCGCCTCGAACATGGTGCTGAAGGCGAAACAGGACGTGACACTGACGAAGGCGGTGCTCGGCGCGGACAACGTGGGCGTCCAGTCGTACGACGGGGACGTCGTCGTGGATTCCGATTCGACGATGGTCGGCACGAACATGCTGTTGCTGGTGGCGAACGATACGGTGACGATCCAAGGCGGTGTCGAGACGAAGACGCTCGGCATCAAGTCGGGTGGCGACATCACAATGGACCACGTGACGGCCAACGAGTTCGCGGCGGAAAGCACGAACGGCAGCGTGAACGTGACGTTCGAGGCACCGGTCAGGCTGACGAGCCTGCACGGCGGGCCGGACTCCACCGCCCAGGTGACGGCGATGCGCGCGGACGGTCTGGAAGCGACGGTCCAGGGCGTGCTGGAAGAGGGCGAATCCATCAACGGAATCGTGGCCAAGCAGGACGTGACGGTCAGCGGCGGGCAGACCGTGTCCGGGACGCAGATCGTGGCGGGCAAGCAGGCCGAGCTGGATGTCGGCGCGCTGACGGTGAACACGGTGTCGGCCGGCGGCACGGCGACGATCCACGCGGGATCCGTGAACAGCGGGACCATCCAGGCGGGTGGCGACGTCGTCGCGACGGTGGGCGGCCCGATGTCGGTGGGCACGCTTTCGGCGCGCCACGACATCCAGCTGGACGCCGGCAACTTCTCGGGGACGACGGTGGCGGCCGGAAACGGGGTCACGGCGGATGTCAAGGGCGGATTCACGGCGAACTCGCTGACGGCGGGGGGCGCGGCGGACGTGACGACTGGCGGCGACCTGACGGTGCAGACGCTGAAGTCCGGCCCGCTGACCGCGGACGTCGGCGGATCGGCGACGTTGCACCAGGCGGAGGTGCACGGCGACGCAGACCTGAAGGTCGGCCGCACGCTGACCTTCGACACCCTGACCGCAAACAACGTGAAGGTGGAAAAGTCCGGCTCCATCAAGATGGGCAAGCTGACCGCCGGCAACGCGGATCTGCATACGAGCGGTGGCATCATCGACAACGGGTCGCTGGTGAAGGTCCGCACGCTGACGCTGACGGCGGGCGGGGACATCGGCAGCGCGGGTAATCCGATCAACACGGAAATCGGTTCGGAGATCAAGCAGATCAGCGGGAAGAACATCTACCTGGTTGAGAAATCGGAAGGGCACGACATCCTGTTGGGCGTCATCGACGCGAACGGCAACCTGTCGCTGTCGGCGCCGCGGATTGGTCTTCCGGACGGCCTGCATGGGTACGTGGACGCGAACGACGCCGGGGACAACCATTCGATGAATCTGATTGTCACCGGCGACCTGTCGCTGGACCTGGGCGGCCGGATGGGGACGGCCGCAAACCCGCTGGAAGCGGACGTGAAGGGCAAGTGGACGATTCGGAACGGCGAACTGCAAGGGACTCCGATGAACTACATCTACATCGTGATGGGCGACACGAAGTACGACGAGACGCCGAAATACCTCGGCACGGTGGCGATTCCCGGTCTCGTGATCATCAACGGCCGTCCTGTCCTGGGTCATCCCGACCTCCTGCGCAAGATCTACAGCGCCTTGGCCTTCAGCGTGGACACGCCGGAACTGAAGAGCACGCAGGGCATCTTCGGGTCGCCGCTGTTCCTGCACACCGACTTGGCGTTGTTCAACGCGGGTGAAACGGGCGTGGACTACTGGAACGTCATCCAGAACGACCTGCTCGACCCGAACAACGGCAAGAATGCCGTCGTGTACGGTCCGCGCCGGTGGGGCCTGGACGACAGCCTGTGGGACAGCGAGCGGATGAGCCGCAGCCGCCTGTATCTGATGGAGTTCGATCCGCCGCCGGAGGCGAAGGAAGCGGACAAGGCGGCGCCGAAGGCGGCGGAACCTGCTGCCCCCAAGGCCGAAGCGAAACAGGCGGAAAAGCCCTCCGCAAAGGCGGCCGCGAAACCTGCGGCGAAATCCGCGGCGCCGAAGGCGAAGGCCGGGAAGAAGGCGAAATAAGACGCGCGGGGGCGACAGGGAATCAACTGTAATCGCCACCGGAAAACGAGACGAACGTAGAGCGAAAGAGGAAGCGACAAGATGAAGAACACGATTCCGCTGATCATTGCGGTGATATTCGGTCTGGCGGCGGTCCTGGCGGTGAGCCGGACGCTGAACCAGAAGGAGAATGCGCGGGGGCAGACCGTGGAGGTGCTGAAGGCGAGCCGGACGCTGAAGGCGGGCGACACGCTCGGGGCGAACGACTACGTGAAACACAATATCCCGGCGGACGTGTACATCGCGGGCCAGCAGGTGCGCTACGAGGACCGGAACATGGTCGAAGGGCTGAAGCTCAACCACGACGTGATGCAGCGGAGCTTCATCATGATGAGCGACTTCGAGGTCGCGGATTCGCCGTCCGCCGACGTGGGGCTCGGCGAGTGGGCGGTGCCGGTGCACTTCGCGGACGGGGCGTTGCTGAACTACATCCAGCGCGGGGACGAGATCGCGATCATCCTGTGGGTGAAGGTCCAGAAGGAAGAGGCGGCGTCGCGCGACCTGAGCGCCGGGAGCAAGATCGTCGAGCAACAGGAGGCGCGGGTGCTGTTTCCGCGCAAGCGCGTGATGAACAAGATGCAGAATGGTGTGGTCCTGTCGCTGCCGCCAAAGGAGGCGATGACGCTGCTGGCGGCGCAGAGGGCGGGCGAGCTGTACCCGGTGCTGCGGCGCCGCGGGGACAGCGGGTCGAACCTCGAAATCACCAGTCTGCAGGCGGGCGATGCCCTGACGATGGATGCTTTGGAAAAGATGAACCGCGAAGCGATCGGCGAATGAGGAGAAGAACATGAAGAAATGGATTGCAACCGTAATGGTGGCGTTATGCGCCTGGACCGCCTGGGCTCTGTCGGTTCCGGTGGGCGAACGGCGGACCATCGAACTGGGCTTCGAGCCACAGAGTTTCATCGTGTCGCAGGAAGGCCGCGAGAACGTGCGCGTGGTGTTGCCGCCGGAGGGGTCCGGGTCCGACCGCGTAGTCATCGAAGGCAAGCAGATCGGGCAATGCGACGTGACGTTCTATGTGGACGGCGTGCCGCGTCGGACGGAAAGCGTACGGGTGACCAGCGGATTGAGAGAGCTGCGCCGGAGCCTCTCGATGCGCCTGGAGGAGATTTCGGGCGTGACGGTGGACGAGGACCGGGAGAAACTGGTGCTGACGGGCGTGATCAGCAATCCGTCCGACTGGAAGCGGATGGAGAAGATCATCAGCATGGACGCCTACAAGGGGAAGGTGGAGAATCTGGTGGCGTTCCGGGTGGACCAGCGGACGATCGACAACTTGAAGCGGCAGATTGAAGGGATGGGTTTCAATCTGACGACGGGGTATCCCCGGGAGAACGGAACGTTGCAGATGCTGTACGAGGACAACACGCTGAAGATCACGGGGACGGCGTGGTCGCAGGCCGACGTGGACAAGCTGATGGGGCTGCTGGAGATGCAGAGCTGGCTGAAGATGAGGTCTGCCGCGGATGACAAGGAGCCTGGGGCGCTGTGCGCGGTCAACGTGGGGGTGGACAACGAGTTCGTCGAATTGACGGCCGTCATCATGGGGATTTCGGAGAGCGCGACCCGCCGGGTGGGGGCGGGAACGCCGAACATCCGGGGATTCTTTTCGGTGTTCTACGATTTCCTGACGGGGCGGCACGACGCCGAGACCATGCGGATCGAAGGCTCCATCAACGAGGTGGTGGAAGCGTTTGCAGGGAACGGGCTGGTGCGCGACAGTGAGAAGGCGAGCATGTGTTTCCACGTCAACGACGACGAGCCGAGCCGGATCAAGTGGGGTGGCACGATGAAGCTGCGGCTGCAGAGCCGGGACCAGGACGGGAACCTGACACAGTCGTACGAGGACGTGGAGTACGGATTCACGCTGGAGAAGCTGGCCGCGCGGCGGATTTCGGCGGACAAGATCCAGGTCCAGCTGAAGGTGGAGCAGCGGACCCAGCCGCGGGTGGGGAGCGACGGTTCGTGGGACATGGCGGAAAACGTGTACAATCCGGTCATCGAATGCGAGCTGGGGGAGACGGTGTTGATCGGGGGATACGAGAAGATGCGGGAAGTGAGCGACCTGCCGTCAGGGATGCCCCTGTTGCGGCACATCCCGATCGTTAACTGGTTTGTTTCGTCCGAGGGGCACGCGGACACCGACATCAACATGATCATGGCGGTGAGCGTCACGCCAGCCAAGGCCGGCACGAAGGCGCTGGTCCTCCCGCCGAAGGACATCACGCTGGACATCAGCAAGACGAACGACGAGCGGATCAAGGAAAAACAGCGGTGGAACGGTTGCCTCGCGCCGCTGAACTGGCTGGCCTGGTAAGAGGCGCGGAAGAGGGAGCACGAGCGGCATGTGGCTGACGGCGAAAGGCGAACACGGCGACGTTCTGGCCTTCGAGGCGCCCGGCGAGGGCGAGGAGAAGATCATCGGACGCCGCCTGGACGCGGACGTCGTGCTGCCGAACGGCAGCGTGTCCCGCCGCCACGCCCGTGTCCTGTGCGCGGGCGGGCAGTACTTCGTGGAGGACCTAGGCAGTTCGCTGGGGACGTTCCTGAACCAGCAGCGGGTGGAGGTGATGATGCCGTTCGCCCCGGGGGACGAGCTGCTGATCGCCCCTTTCACGGTACGGTTGAGCGACACCCCCGACGGGGAGAAAAAACGCCCGGCTCCATCTGCGGCGGGTGGGGGGGAGGCTTGTCCGCCTGCGCCCCGCGCTCCAGCGCTGGTTTCTTCCCGGCCGTCCCCTGCGCGCCATGCACCGCCGCCGACGGCGAACAACTTCCTGGACGAGTTCAAGGACGCGAATCTGCTGTACACGCCGGAAATCATGGTGCTCAAGCAACGGCTGCACGCGCTGATCCTGACGAAGCTGAACCTGTCGGACGAGGCGCTGGCGGCGGACGCGGACGACGACATGCGGGCGAAACTGGAGGTATGCCTGGACGAGACCCTGCAGCAGCAGCGCCACGAACTGCCTTCGGACATCGAGTACGACAAGTTCCGGCAGGCGCTTCTGGACGAGCTGATCGGGTATGGGCCGATCACGCCGCTGCTGCGGGCGGCGGACATTTCGGAAATCATGGTCAACGGTCCCGACCACGTGTTCCTGGAAAGCAAGGGACGCCTCTACGAGACGGGGGTGCGGTTCTTCAATGACCGGCACCTGCAGCAGATCATCCACCGCATCGTGGACCCGCTGGGGCGGCACATCGACGAGGCGTGCCCGCTGGCGGACGCGCGGCTGCCGGACGGTTCGCGCGTGAACGCGGTGATTCCGCCGCTGGCGCTGGACGGGTCGTCGCTGACCATCCGTAAGTTCTCGGACAAGAAGCTGCAGACGTCGGACCTGATCGGGTTCGGGAGCATGACGGAGGAGATGGCGCTGTTCCTGGAAGAGGCGGTGCGCTCGCGGCAGAACATCATCGTGAGCGGTGGCACGGGGTCTGGCAAGACGACGCTGCTGAACGTGCTTTCGGAGTTCATCCCGGAAGGGGAGCGGGTGATCACGGTGGAAGACTCGGCGGAACTGAAGCTGTCGCACAAGAACTTGGTACGGCTGGAAGCGCGTCCGGCGAACATCGAAGGGAAGGGGCGGGTGACGATCCGGGACCTGGTGATCAACACCCTGCGCATGAGGCCGGACCGGATCATCGTGGGCGAATGCCGCGGCGCGGAGGCGCTCGACATGCTGCAGGCGATGAACACGGGGCACGACGGGTCGCTGACGACGTGCCACGCGAATTCGCCGCGGGACGCCTTGTCGCGTCTGGAGAACATGGTGATGATGGCGGGATACGAACTGCCGTCGTCGGCGATCCGGGACCAGGTGGCGTCGGCGGTGGACCTGATCGTGCAACAGAACCGCATGGTGGACGGGAGCCGCAAGATCGTGGCCATCACGGAAGTGACAGGGCGGGAAGGGGACGTCATCTCGCTGCAGGACATCTTCGTGTTCCGGCAGGAGAAGATTGACGAGAACGGTCACGTGGTGGGGCAGCACACGGCGACAGGGAACATTCCGTACTTCGTGGAGAAGCTGCGCGAGGCGGGCGGGCTGAGGTTGGACATGGGCGTGTTCGTGCCGAGGAACTGATGATGAAGGACTGGATGGTTTTGGCCTTGGTGTTCGCGGCGGCGCTGGGCGTGGCGTACGAGGTGCTGGCGACGATTGTCAAGCACCTCGGGGAGGAATCGCGGCTGCGGCAGAGCCAGGAGGATCAGGAGAACATTTCGCCGATGCGACGGCTGGTGACGCCGGTCCAGCTGACGACGTACCGGATCGTGTGGTCGTGTGCGCTGGGGGGGGGTTTGATGGTGGTGCTGGCGCTAGCGGGGGTGTCGGGGTGGGTGTACGTGCCGCTTGCTGCAGCGGCGGCGGTGCTGGGGGCGTTCCTGCCGTTGCTTTACTTCCGCTGGCGCGTGAAGAAGCGCCAGGCGGCGTTCGAGGCGCGCATCCTGGACCTGGCGGTCGGGCTGGCGAATGGGCTGAAGGCGGGTGAGGCGCTGCCGGCGGCGCTGGAATCTATCTCCGGACGCATCGCCCAGCCGATGAAGGAGGAGTTGCAGACGGTCATCCGCGAGTACCGCCTGGGGCTGGAACTGCCGGAGGCGCTGGAGCGGTTGCACGAGCGCATGAAATGCGAAGACCTGCGGTTGCTGGTGGCGGCCATCCGGCTGACCATGCAGACGGGCGGAAGCCTGGCGGAGGTGCTGGCGCAGATGGTGGACACGATCCGCCAGCGCAAGGAGTTCCAGGAGAAGCTGGCGGCCATGACGGCGCAGGGGCGGTTCGAGGCCATCGCGATGTCGCTGGCCCCGCTGTTCGTGTTCGTGATTCTGTACATCATCAACCCTCCGCTGATGAAGCCGATGGTGACGACGGGGCTGGGCTGGGCGGCCATCGGTGTGACGTGCGTGATGGTGACGATCGGCTTCATCTGCATCAACAAAATCGTGACGATCGAGGTGTAGGCGATGCATGTGGGAATGTTGTGGACCTTGTTGATGTCGTTCGCGTGCGTGCTGGTGCCGTACCTGATCACGGACCTGCTGATGAACCTGCCGGGCCGCCGGGACGAGGACGGGGCGATGGGCAGCTCCGTTCCCGCGATGTATCGGAAGATGCAGTCGGTGTTCACATGGTTTGCCGACCGGATCCGGCCGGGCTCGGCTCTGCTGTCGGACGAGCGCGCCGACCGGATCGGCAAGCAGCTGTTGCTGGCGAACTGGAACATCAAGCCGTCACTCGTCGTCGGCGCGCAGCTCGCGTTGTGCCTGCTGGGGACCGGCGGCATGCTGGTGGTGCTGTTTCTGCTCGGGATGCCGCCGGGATGGACGTTGCTGTTCGCGGGGGCGGCGGCGCTGTGCGGGTGGTTCTATCCGACGATGAAACTGGCCGAGGTGGCTGAGAAGCGGCAAAAGGCGTTGATCCGGAGTCTGCCGTTCGCCATCGACCTGATCGGGTCGGCGATGCGTGCGGGATTGGATTTCAACGCGGCGGTCCGCTACTACCTGAGCATCGGGATGGGCGGTCCGCTGCCGGTGGAGTTCGGGGCGATGCTCCGGCAGAGCGAACTGGGCAAGAGCCGCGTGGAGGCTCTCCAGGAGATGGCATCACGGGTGCAGACCGACAGCTTCACGTCGTTCGTGGACGCGGTCACGCACGGCATCGAGGTGGGCGCGTCCATTGTCGAGACGATGAAGATGCAGGGGGAGGATATGCGGCGCGAGCGGTTCCACCTGGCGGAACGGCAGGCGGCGCGGGCGCCTTCGGTGATGATCTTCCCGACGGCGCTCTTCCTGATGCCGGCGGTGTTCATCATGGTGGGCGTGCCGGTGTATTTCCAGGTGGTCCAATCGGGGTTGTGAGATGGCGGAAGAGCTGAAATACCGGATTTCCTTTACGAAAGGCAGCCTCGCGGGGCATTTGTTCCCGCTGGGGGCCGAGCCGGTCATCGTGGGGCGTTCCCATACGTGCGGCATCCGGGTGATGGAGCCGGACGTGTCGGCGAGGCACGTCATGCTGTCCGTCGGGGCGAAGGGCGTCGAAATGGAGGTCATCAGTTCGCGCCGTACGGTGCTGGACGGAAAGGCGCTGAAGACGGGAGACCGGGTGCCGGTCCGGGCGGGGCAGTCCGTTGCGATGGGCGGCATTGTCGCCTTCGCCGTCGAATGCTACCGCAGCGACGGCGAGCAGACCGAAGCGCCGGGCGACTGGACCGACGGCATGACGCGCTTCGGCGCGGACGCCGGGGGCGACGACGGCGCCACGCGTCGGCCCGGATCGGTCCGCGCGGGCGACGAGACGAGCATGACCACGCCGTCTGGCGGCATAGGAGACGACGACGACACGGGGACGCACATCCCACCGCCGCCGCCTTCCCGTCCAAAGCCGCCGCCCGTTCGCCGCAGTCCTCCGCCGGCCCCCTCCGCGACATCCACGGGCACAGTGGGGACGATGGCGGTGCCGCCGCCTCCGTCCGGCGGCGAAACCCTCGGCACCGAGGCCATTCCGCCGCCCGCCGACGCCACCCAGGTCATCCAGACCCGCGCCGCAACGCCGCAAGAAATGGCCTACATGCGCGAACTGCACAACAGGAAGCGCCGGAAGAAGCTGGGGCTGCGGTTGGGACTCGGGGGGCTGGTGATGGCCGTCGCCGCCGGACTGTGCATATGGCTGGGGATGAATGCGCCGGAGCAGACACTGTCCATGCCCAAGGGGCGCAAGGTCTGGAAACTGCTGGATACCGAATTGAAGCCCGTGGAGCGCGAGAACGCGGCATCCGTGGCCAGTAGCATCTTCTGGGCGTATCCGGATGCAGGGGGATGGGAAACCGAAACCACGGAAAAACGGATGAATCCAGCTCTCAGGGTCGCAGAGACGGTCTTTTCGGTGAAGACCCGCGTGGGGCGCGATCTGGACGTGCCCTTGCAACTGCGTCTGGTCGTGTACGACAATCCGGCATCCTTGAACCAGAGCCAGGAGGAGGCATTTGCCGACTGGGACAGGACCAACGATCTGGGGCTGGAAAAGCAGGGGCGGCTCGCGACAGACTTCGTGGGAAAAGACCCTGGCATTCCCTTCCTGCGCTATACCTATACCCGGAAAGCCACGCCTGCGGAAGAAGCCGAGGGGGTGCTGGATTGGGCGGGGGTGCTTTCTTTCGGGCGCATCCGGGATACCTGTCTCGTCTGCTTCCGCGAGGTCCCCAGCGTGGAGGAATTGCGAGCGGAATACATGCTCGTCCGGACGGAAATCTTTCTGGCCATCAGCCCACCCATCATCCTGGCGCGCTGGATGGGGTTGCCCGTTTCTCGGCAGTATCCCGGCGACCTCCCGATTCTGCGCAACAGCGCAAACGAGCTGATGGGCAAGAACATGGATAACGAGTGGGAGGAGCTGGAAACCAAGTTGACGTCCATCCTCATTCGGACCTATCCGAGACGGGCACGCGACCCGGATGCGGCGCGGCTGTACGACGAGGCGTTGGAGTGGATGGGCATCCTGCGTGCGCGCCAGGAAGAGACGTGGAAGAAACGGTGCGTCATCCGGTTCCAGGCGACGCGCAACAAGGATGCGGACACCAAACGGATGGACGAGGAGATTCGGAGCCTGTTCCGATCGAAGGACGACCGGCGGCACGTGACCGCGCAGAAGGAAAAATGGTGGGAGCAATGAAAACGGGAGGATTCGCCTTTTCGAAGAAAGCGCTGGAGATCCGGCTGGAGATGAATGGCCGGGTTCTGTGCGAGGGGACGACGAAGGACTTGCCAGCGGAGACGACGATCGGACGTGCGGCGGACTGCACATGGCGGATTCCGCCGACGGACAAGACGGCGAGCAACCACCACGCGCGGCTGTACGGCAAGCGGGGGAAGTGGTGGGTGGAAGACACGGGGAGCCGGAATGGGATGTACTGCAAGGGGGAGAAGGTGGCACGGTGGTGTCTGGCGGCGGGTGACCAGGTGTCGATCGGCGACTGCGTGCTGGTGGCGGTGCGTGCGGACGAAAAGGACGCTTCGCGTGCCCAGTACCACCGCCTGGAGCAGCTGAACGGGGCGGACGCGGGCCGGATGATCGACCTCGACCGGGAGACCAGCATCATCGGGTCGGCGCCGACGTGCGACATCGTGTGCGACGACAACCTCGTGTCGCACCGGCACGCTGAACTGACGTGCAAGCGGGACGGGAGCTGCTGGGTCAAGGACCTCAAGAGCCGGAACGGGACGCGGGTCAACCGGGTGTCCATGAAGGCGAACGAGCGCATGCTGCGGGATGGTGACATTCTGTCGGTGGCGTACGTGGATTTCCGGTTCTGGGACAAGAACACGACGCACGTGCCATCGAACATCCGGTTGCGCGCGGCGGTGGCGGCGATGACGGTGCTGGTGTGCCTGACGGGCTGGTTCTTCTGGAACGCGGCGCACCCGAGCGCGGACCATTTGCTCAAGCGGTCCTTGCGCCAGGCCGAGCGAGGGCAATTCCAGGAGGCGTTGCGGCTGGCGAGCGAGGCGCGGCTGGCCCGGCATCATTCCCCCTACGCTCCGCAAATCCAGGAACGGATGCTTTCCATCCGGAATTGGCAGAATACCGCCATCGCGTGGGATGCCATCCAGAACTACCTGGGAACCCGCAAGTGGATTTCGGCTCAGCAGAAATTCACTCAGATTTCGGCTTGGGACTGGAACACGGACACGGCCATCGAACACAAGAGGCGCGCGGACTGCGTGGAGCGTCTTCTGAACGCTTTCCTGTCGATGCGGAGCGCAATCGGTAGCACGTATTCGACGGAGGCGGAGCTAATCGCGGCGCGGGACGAGTGGGAGGCCGCGCTGGCCGTCGCGGAAAGCGAGCCGGCCATGCAGAAGTCCGTATGGTCCAACTCGTTTGTGGCGGAAACGGGGAGCGGGGACAACGTACAGACCGTGGCGAAGGATGCATCGTACACGGACGTATGGCATCCGCTCCGGGATGCGGGAACCGCCATCTCCGCGGAAATCCTGGCTGGCATCGCGACGGAAAAGAACATGCGGGCGAGCTTGTCGCGGCTGGCCGGGGCGGACATCTTGTCTGCGCCGGCGCAGGCGGCACGTGCGGAGCTCCAGGCGTTGCACGAAGCGGACCAGCGGCACAAGCAGGCGCAAGTCGAGGACCGGGAAAAGAACAGCTATCTGGTGTTGCGCTTCTGCACGCTGGCTGAGAACGAATACAACCGGGTGTGGCTGGCGCTCGATGATCTCGTGGCGGCCGAGAAGGTCGTCGTGTCGAATCTGGAAACCATTGCGTCGATGGAGCCGGACTGGGAGCAACGCCTGCAACCGCAGCTGTCTTTCCCGAACCGCACGGACGAAATCCTGTTCCGCGATTACCAGGGGGTTCTCGAAGCCGCGAATTCCGCCCTCTGCGGGCGCAAGCAGAGCGAGCTGAAAAACATCCACCTAGCCGCCTTCCTGCGGATGGGGATGGCGGATCCGGATGGGACGCCGACGGCGGTGGAGCGGCTTCTCCGGCCGGGCATGATCGAGGAGGCCATGCGGTTCATCGACTGGCGGACGCCGCCGCCCGACCACTGGAGGGGCGAAACACCCATTCCCGGATGCGTCTACGACGAAATCCTCGGATGCGCCTACGTCCACGAGTTTCTGGCGTCCGGCGAGGAGGCCCCGGATTACCTGGCCAAATCCCCCGGCGAACTGGAGGAGGACCACATGTTCTGTCCGGTGGCGCGGAAGGCCCGCGAAGACTATGCCAAGCTCAGGGCGTTCGTGGATTTTGTGAACGCGGAACCGCTGTTCAAGGCGGTAGCGACACGGCTGGCCCCGCTGCCGGGACAGCGTCCGAACCGCCTCAAGCAGTATTACGACCGTTCCCTGGACCTGCTCCGCCAGCGCGACACCTGGCTGGAGGAGACGGTCGAACCGTTCTGCGAGGACAAGGACCGCGGCGGCGTGCTGGCGCGGGAACTCTGGCTCATCGTTTCCCCGCGCTGGGATGCCAGGATGCACGAAGACGCGAATGCCATCCGCAAGAAACTCTTCAGGGACCACATCCGCGCCGCGCAGGAGGAATCGTACGGGCTGGTCGCCTATCTGGAGAATTGCATCCCGGACGGGAACTATTTCACCGAGTGGCGCCAGTATGCCGCCAGCCACGGCGGAGGGGGAGACGAGCCATGAAGGCCTTTCGCAGGACGCAAGCGGCCACAAAGGGGAGGGGCCTGGGAGCCGACGGCCAGGAGCGCCGGACGAAGGCGGCTGGATCCCGGCCTGGGGGAAAAGGGTCCGTCCTCATGGAGTACGTGGTGCTGTGCTGGTTCACCATGTTTGCCATCTTCATATTTTGGCATACCGAACTCTACGATTTCCGCACGGGGTGGATCAGGGCGGAAGGCAAGGAAAAGGAGGAGGGCAAGGTGAAAATGGGTGAAGGCATCGTCAATTTCTACCAACGCATCCTGGGCAGCATCGCTCTTCCGATTCCCTGAAAGGAGCGTCATGGAAATGGACAAACCGGAAACCATCTGGAAATGCGCGCCATGCGCGGACGATTTAGAAAACAACCAACAAGGAGAAACGAAATGAAAATGACTCCCCTGAAGATTGCGAAAGCGAAATCGACCCGGTTCGGGCGCATGCTGTGCCGGTTGTTCGGCGACCAGTGCGGCGCCGTCATGATGGAATACGTCGTGCTCGGCGTGCTGGTTGTGGCCGCGGCCGTGGCCATGGTGCTCGTGTTTGGCAAGCAGATCCGTGATGGGTTCAAGCACATGAGCACGGCCGTAAGGGGTGAGCAATCGACCTTGCAGCAAGATATCAAAACGGACAACTCAGCCAATGCGGGAGCCGCGACAACGGCGGAAAAGGCCGGTGTTGCCGTGGCCGGCAACGAAGCCGTCCAGTAACAAATACGATTCCCGAACGGCATTTCCTCCCCGGTGCTCCTCTTCACCGTTCTCCTCAGCGTGTGGCTGCTGGTTCTGTGCGTGCAGGACTGGCGGTGGCGGCGTCTGCCGAACTGGCTGACGCTGGGGGGGGCGGCGGCGGGGCTGGCATGGCGGCTGGGGATGGGGCGTGGGGCGTTCGTGGATGGGGTGGTGGGCGGACTGCTGTGCGCGGCCTTGCTCATCATCCCGTTCCTTGCGCACGCGGCGGGCGGCGGTGATGTGAAGATGCTGTTTGCCGTCGGGTGCCTATTCGGCGGCGGCCACGCGATGGAGCTGCTGCTGTGCATCTCCGTCGCGGGGTTGGTGCTGGCGCCGGCGATGATCCTGGCGGGCAAGGCGTCGGGAGGGCGGTTGAAGCACTGGCTGCGATGCGCGTTCGACTGGCGCTACGACCGGGCGGCGGGGCGGGCGGCGCTGCCGCCGAGAGATGACGAGCGGTACCGGGTGCCCTTCGGGATCGCGATCGCGGCGGGAACGTGGGCGACGCTGGGGATTTTCGTGTGGGGAGGCGCGGGATGACGGGGTGGGGAAAAAGGACGGCGAGATTCTGGGATGTCGGGGTTCCGGGGCTTTTTGGGGGCGGGAGTCGAGTGCCGCCGGGGGGGTGCGGCGACGCGGCTGGAAGCCGCATTTCCCAAGCGGGCGGGCTGCCCGCGCCCCCGGCGGACACGTGGCTGGAAGCCGCATCTCCCAGAGGGAGGCGGGAGTTTTTGCGGGACAACAGGGGAACGGTGCTGATGGAGAGCATCATGGTGCTGCCACTGCTGCTGCTGCTGATTTCGGGCATTTTCCAGTTTTCGCGGTTTTGGCAGGCGCGGCTCCTGACGCGCTATGCGGCGTTCAACGCGGCGCGCGCGGCCTTGGTGTACAACCCCGTCCATTACCGTAGCGGAAACACCTTCCATGCCAGAGAGGGAATGTGCTGGCTGGCCGCGGTGGAAACCCTCTCATGGATGAGTGCCTCCCCCAATTCCGGCAATTACCAGATTCCCGGCTACGGCCTGGTGCCGAATTCCACCGCCATCCGCAGTCAGGTATACCTCGTCCCTGAAGGTTGCACGGAACAGAACGGCTGGGTGAAGGTGACCGTGGCCTTCCAGTTCCCGACCCTTTTCGCGGTTTTCGACGCCACGGCGATGTACCCCGGCGAGGACGGAGACGGTGGGAGCATCGCCCAATTGACCGATGTCGCGAACTATCCGCATTTCACTCTTGTCGAGTCGTGCATCCTCCCGAAGCCGTGGACGACGGAGATGTTCCCGACCACCGGGAAGGCGGAACGGACCATGCTCGCGAGCCAGCTGGGAGGCGGCTCGTGAAAGCGCGCCTCCTCCCTTGTCCGGCCGGGGCGTTCCGCCGTCTCGCGCGAGAGGAAAGCGGCGTGGCCTTGATGATGACCCTGGCCGTCTTCCTGCTCCTCTACATCCTCTGCTGCGGTGTGTACGCCACGGGGGAAATCATCCGCCAGAAGCAGGAACTGCAGAACGCCTGCGACGCGGCCGCGTATTCCGCCGCCTTGGTGCAGGCCGACGCCTTCAGCCGCATGGCCGCCGTCAACCGCGCGATGGCGTGGACGTACATCCAGCTGTGTCGCGAGCAGATGGATTATATCACTTTCGCATGGCTGCAGCTGACGTGCGAACGTTTCCATGACGACTTTGACAACAAGGTTCACCAATACGGGGATGGTATTACCGACAAGCGCCACTACCAGTTCGATGAGTGGAATTTCGGTATATTTGGCTTTAACGACCGCCATCATTGGCACGACGACGCCTATTACTGCGGAGTGACCACTCCGAGTGCGCGCAAGGATGATCATGTGAGCCTCAACTGGCGGACCGGTCTGGACGAGGCGGTGGCGGTGGAAGACATCGAGGGCGTTTTGGACGATTTGAACAAAACGGCGAGGGCGGTGTACGGGAAAAAAGACTTTCTGACGGCCACGGCCGATCGGATCGATGCCGAAAAGAGACTGATTTTTGCAATGAACGCCACGTTGGCGGGCATCAACCAGCAGATGGGCAAGTCCATCGAGGCCACGATTCCGTACGTGTTGTACCTGAACCTGCCGCGGAACTCGAAGGGGGAACTCGCGGATGACGAAATCGGGGATTTCTACTGGAGCGCCGCCGGCGGGGCCAGTCCCGCCCCCGAAGCCTACAGCGGACTGTTTCCGGGGCAGGATGACAGCGAAGACAATCTGGCGGGCAGCTATTATTCGGCCCTGGGCAACACCGAGGAGGACGAAATCAAGTTCCTTACGATGGCGAATGGCATTCCGGGGCGGGTGACAGGCGCACCGGGGTGGATGAAGAAACGTCCGGTAATGCTGTCCGACTACTTCGGACTCGGCGACAATCCGACGGAATCGGGCGACGGTCTGACGCGTTACGTGGCGGGCGGGCTGGACCAGTGGTACGTGCGCGGTTCCCGCGAGGAGGCGCTAGACGAACGGCTCTCCGTTCCCAAACAGCTGCTCGATCCGCCCGGCGGCATCATGCGCGTCTACAAGCATAGCAACCGGGACGAAGGGAAGACGCTGGGAAAATACCACAGACCCAACCATGTCTTCCAGTTGGGCTTGAATTCGGCGGGGCTGGACCTGAAGGAAATTACGGATAATTTCAACTTGTTTGCGAACCCCTCCAAGCTCATCAAAAAGTTCGTCGACGACATCGCGCAGGCCGTTTACGACAAGGCCTACCGATTCTACCGTAATCTGGGGCTCCGGCGCAGCCGTGCCAAGCGGTTGGCGAATGCCCAGGCCGCTCCCATCAGGGCTTACGGCAACATGTCGCCGGGCGGACTGTTGGACGTGGTCGGGGACATCGGCGGGATGCTGGGGCAATTGACGGGAGGGGGACTTGGCCAACTCCAGGATGCCATCAAGGCCATAACGAATGGGGACATTCCGCCCTCCAACGAGCATTCGCTGGAGCGGTATCCGGACCAATGCCGGAACGTGAACGAGACGACGGGGTTGGTGTCCCAGTACGAGTGGGCATCCGCCTATTGGTTTTGCCCATGGGTGCGCATTCTTCCCTTTATCGACAAGGATTTTCCTCACATTCCCATCCCGGTGAGCGCGATTCTCGGATGCGAAAACCATGGGTACGACAACTGGCTGGCAACCCAGCTGAAGGTTCTGTTCACGGACTTCGGGGCTACCCGGAACGACTACAGGTCATGCTTCATCAATCTCGATCCGACGACGGACAAGAAAAAGAACACGATTCTCCGCGGCTATGCGCGGATTTACGGGGACGACGAAGAAATCTTCGACGAGGATTGCTACATCGGGGAGCGGGCGTGCCCGTGGGTGCTTTCCCCCGCCTTCTTCGACGGGGACGGAACGATCCTGGTGGGCTTCGCCCGCAAGCAGACCAACCCCTTCGCGCGCCTGCTCGCGAAGGGCGTCTCGGTGGCCAGGCCAAGCCTCTACGAGCCGTTTTCCCCGCAACCTGGGGCCGACCGCTACCTCGTGGCCTTTTCCGCCGCGCGGGCGGCCTGGGCGCACCGGCCGGACAACGCCGTCACGGGGCTGGAGAGCGTGAACGACCCGAAGAAGCCGACACCGCCTGGGAAATACGACATCCGCTTCGACTGGGTGACGGAACACAAGAAAGTCTCCGGGCGCGACCACGAACTGACGTACGACTTCGGGTGCGTGTGCGGCGAAAAGAGGACCCAGGACCGGTTGCTGAGGATGTGGAACCTCTCGCAGACGGACTGGGACGCGACGCTCCTGCCCCTCCGCCACGCGTTTTGCGGGTATTTGGGCGATTTGCCCCACTACGACAGCTACGAGAATCCGAACATCCCCACCGTGTGGGACTACCGCGACGAGAAGATCAATGCCGTGGGCGGGACGGTGGGGCGGGTAATGAACCTCACCTGGCAGAACGGAGCGGACCTGGTCGAGTCGCAGCTGCCGGGCAGCTGGACCGGCCCCCGCGAAAACCCTGCGAGCCTGACGAGCGGGGACATCCTGTCCATTTCCGACGATCGGCTTACCAAGATGTTCGTGTACCGGAGATTGCTGTGAAAAAGAATTTCCAGGTGTTTCCACCTGCGGCGCAAGGCGCCGGAAGGAGAATGATGATGAAAGACGCAAAACACATCCCGTTCGCGGCGGTGGCTGTCGCGGCGGTGCTGGTTTCGGGGTCTGCGGCGGCTGCTCCTGCGCAGCTGTCCGCCGAGGTCGAGGCAAGGGCGGTCCGCGAGGCGGGCCGCGTGACGGAGTTTGCCATGTACACGCAATGGATGGATGCTTTCCGGGCATATGGGATGGAAAAACCGGAGAAACTGCCGAGCAAGTTTTTCGCGCCCGGTTCGACGGCGGACTTGGAGTGGAAGGCGACCATCGAGCCAAATTTCCTTCCCGAAACGCAGGCCGATTTCTTCCGTGGGGCCATCCCGCTGGCCGGCCCGTTCTCGGCGCGCAAGATGGTGATGGGGCTTTACAACCCGCATTGGAACGCCATCCTGCTCGTCGAAGTCTTCGCGGACCTGCCGCACTCGGAGGAAGAGTTGCGCTCGCGGCAGGACGATGAGGACGAGGCCGGGGACGGGGCGTTGCCGGACATCCCCCTCCCGAAGGTGACAAGACTCCGCTTCATGAGCGGCGAGGCGTTCCTGGGGGAGGACCCGGACGAACCAGACTTCTCGACGGTGCTGCCCGGCGGGGGCGGGCGCGGAGCGTATCCGGATGAGCCTTTTTCGGTCGGACTCTGGCGGGCGCAGGTCAAGGTGATGCGCCGGTTCGACGCGCTGTATCCCGCGCAGGAGGACGCCGAACCGAAGCTGAAGGGGGCATCCCTTTTCGGCCCGGAGCGGGACCGCGACCTGGAACGTCTCATCGCGCGCGTGGCGGTGCGCCTCAAATGTCTGGAGGGAATGCACCTGGACCCGGAACGGCGGGCGGTCGCGGAGCGCATGGAGCAGGTGCTCCAGCTGGGATTGCGCTCGCAGATGAAGCGCTACTTCGCCAATCCCCTCCACGACGCGTTCGTCTCGACCTACGCGGGATTGCCGCGCGAATTCAAGCGCGGGTTCCGGGCCTACGGGTGCGTGGCGAACGGAGAAGGGACGCTGTACCTCCTCGTCAACCGGGACTTTCCCCGGCTGTACGCCACCGTCTCCGTCCCCAGGGGGCGGCTCGAAAACCCGGACGCGGGCACCGTCGATTTCGAATGGTACGACCTCGACCAGGCCGAGAAGCTGCTGAAGGTCTGGGAAGGACGCCCCCGCAATTAACCGACCGCCAAATCCCTCTCCGAACGAACCGCAAGGAAACGTCATGAACTCCACCATCCGCCGCTACCGCCTAAACCCGTTCCTCCGCTTCACGACGTGGCTTGTCATCGTAAGCCTGTTCGCCGGGACGGTCCCTTCCTTCGCGCAATCGCCGGGAGAAGCGCCTTCCGGGCCGGGCCGCATCGGCGTCGCCGCTCACGAAAGCGGCTGGGTTTGTTCGGTCGTCCTCGACGAAACGCCCGCCGCACCGGGCAAATCCCGCGTGGGGCGTTTCGCCTACGGGAATCGGGGAAGCGAACCCATCGACATCCCGTACGTCCACCTGGACGCGGGCGAGGGGACGAGCCTGCGGTTCCTGCCGACCGACGAATGGACCGGCCAGCTGGAACTGATGGCCATTTCCGGAACCGCACCGGCCAGCAAGCTCGATCCGGGCGAATTCCGGCAAATCGCCTTCTTCTACAAGTCGGAGGGGGAAGCCGCCTCCATCCACTGCGGGTACACGCTTTCCGACCCATCGGAATTCGGGTGGGATGCGCTCGGGAACAAAATCCGTCCATACGGTGTGCCGGACGAGCTGTGGAATCTTGCCTTGGGCGTTTTCCGCAAGAACATCGGGGACACTTGGGACGGTTTTTTCGCGCTCATGCGTTCGGATTGCGACTATCTGGCGGAAATCGGGCAGGTTGAATACCGGCTGCCGGAGCTTTGGAAACTCGAAACCGACGATGCGCTTGGCAAAGACCATGCCATTTCTTCGCTTGCTGCGGAAATGGATCTCGTCCGGGATACGAGGGATGGGGAGCTCTCACTTTCCCGCAGTTACGGGACCTCGTTGCGGGACCGGTTTGCGCGCGGCCTATTTGGGTGGGGGTGGACGGATTCGCTGTCCGGGATGGATGTCGATCCGTTTTCTCCGTTTGCGGTGGAACGGGACGGAGAGGGGCGCATCGTCTCCGTCCGCCACAAGGACGGTCAGGCCATTTCCCTCTCGTACGACGAAAACGGTTGCGTGGTTTCCGCTACCGACGACCAAGGGCGCATTGCCCGGTATGAATACGACAACGGTCTTCTCGTGCGCGTTGTCGGTCGGGACGGACGTGAGACGCGCTACCGTTACTTCCCGGCGGACGGAAGCGCCACGTCCCGCGCCCTGCGGCAGATGGTGGAGACGGGTGGACCGACGCGGGATTTCACCTATGACGCAAGAGGGCGCGTGGCATCCGTTTCCATGGACCGCGGGCAGCAGACAATCGAAATCGTCCGCCGTCCCCATGGTTCCTACGCGTTCGTCGCGCCGGGAGGGGCCGTGGCGGAAGTGACGGTCAACACAGCAGGCGATGTGGTCAAGGTCGTGGACGACCAAGGGCACGAAACGATCTGTTCCTATTTGCCGGACGGACTCCTCTCCGCCGTCACCGGACCGACGGGGAAACGTTCCACCATCGAATACGACCGATTCGGTCGTCCTGTCGTCGTCAAAAACCCGCTCAATGCCGGGATTTCCTTCGCCTTCGATTCGGATTCCGGGGTTTTGGACGAAATCCGAGACCCACTGGGGAATGCCTTTGCGTTCGGCTACGACGACCTGTTGCGTCCCGTGGCGCTTTCGTGGGCTGACGGCTCGGCCGAGCGTGTCACGTATTCGGATGCGGGGGACGTAGTGAGGGCGTACAACCGTCGTGGGCAGGCCGTGGACTACGAATACGACGCAGAAGGGAGGCTTGTCCGTGAGATCTGGCCGGACGGACGAGAGTTTTCGTGGACTTTCGACGGAGCCGGGAATTGCGTGCGGGCCGAGGACAGCAGGACCGGCGCGGTGGAAATGACGTACGACGACGCCGACCGGCTGACGCGCATCGTGTATCCCGGCGGGCGAGGTTTCGCCGAGACCTACGACGCGCGGGGACGACTGGCATCCCGGACGCTGCTTGGCGACGACGGCGCGGTGCAGCGTTATGCCTACGATGCGGAGGACCGCCTTGTCCGGATGACGGACGGCGACGGGGGGCTTCTCTTGGAAAAACGCTACGACGAGGAGACGGGGTTGCTTGCCGAAGAGCGGTTCGGAAACGGAACGGCGACTACGTATGCGTACGACCCGCAGTGGCGCGTCGCCCGGATCGCCCATCTTGCGGCGGACGGCTCCGAATTGGCGTTTTTCGCCTACGAGTACGACGCCGAAGGACATTGCATCGCGCAAACGACGGCGGAAGGCGTCGAACGGTACAAATACGATGACGCCGGGCAGCTTGTCGGAGTCGCCTATCCCGACCGGACGGTCGAAACCTTCGCCTACGACCTGGCCGGGAACCGGACGGCAACGCGGAATGCGTTTGCCGGGACGGCACGCTACGCCGTCAACGCCTTGAACCAATACCTTGCGGTCGAGGACAAGGGCGGGAAGACGCTGTTCGACTATGACGCCGACGGGAATCTCGTCCGCAAGACCGGGCCGGACGGAGCCGTGACGGAATACGCCTACGACGTGCAGAATCGGCTTGTTTCCGTCACTAGCAGGGACAAGGACATCGACTGGACTTGCGAATACGACGTTTTCGGGAACCGCGTCCGGGTTACCGACCACGGGCGGACGGTCGAAAAGCTGTATCTCCAGAACGAACTTGCTTCCGTGGCCGCCGAATACGCGGGGGGACGGCTCGCCGTGCGGCACATCTTGGAGGGCGACACGCATTTGGCCGATTGCGATGCGTTGGGAAACGCGCATTGGTACCACGCCGACATCCTCGCCTCCACGCGCCTCGTCACCGATGGACGCGGAAACAAGGTCGCTGCCGCCAGCTACCGGGTGTTCGGGGCACCGCAGCCCGGAACGGGCGATACGGGGGCCGCGGGTTGGATCGGCATGCTCGGTGTCGAACGCGACCCGACGGGCCTCGTTTACATGCGGGGGCGGTATTACGACCCGGAATTGGGGCGCTTCATCCAGATGGATCCCCTCGGCTTGGAGGGGGGGGATGTCAACTTGTACCGTTATTGCCAGAACGACGCCATTGGATGGGTCGACTTAGATGGGTGTCAGGCGGTTGTTTCGCAAATCGCGGCTCCAACTGCAGCTGAAGTTGCTGCATTTGAATCACAAGTTGCTGCGTTGCAAAGATTGAGTGCTTTGTCGTACGGTCCAAGAACCGCACAAAGCGTCGGACAAATGTTGAAACAGACCGTTCGAATTGCATGGAAAAGCGGTCTCCTGAAAAAAATTGGACAGAAGGTTGTCGTTAAGATTGCTGCACTTGCCGCAAGGATTGCGGCAAAACATGTTGCCGCGAATGCGCTCAATGCCGTGCCATGGGTACTGGCGGCGCTAGTCATTTGGGATGTAGTGGATATCATTTGGACAATTATGAGGCCGCTTATGAAGCCGCTTTGGAAGGTCCTCAAAGCCACAATTCGAGCGATAAGAGAGATTGACCCCACCTCCCCATTTGATCCAGACAAATACAAACCATACAAGCAAAAACCTGAAGAAAAAGTCACGCCAACCAAGGAGTGCAATCTGTTCAAGCCAAAGCCCAATCCATGTCAAGGTTTGCTTGAAAGGAAGAAAGAACTAGAAAAAGAAATTGAGAAATGCAAGGAAGAAGCCCAAAAGAATAATCCATTTTGGAAAATGATCTATCAAGAAGACTGTGACAAAAAGGCAAAGGAATTAGAGAAAGTTCTTGAAGAGATGAAAGATGCAGGGTGTAGTGAAAATATAGACTATCCTTCATGAATTCCGTTTACGCGATTAGGCGGGTTATGCAGCCTTTTGTTCCCATGCCGAAGAGCAGAGATTTTCAGCCAGCCCAATGGACATGGTCCATGGGGGCATACTGGCGGGCGATGTTTTTGGGGGCATGTTTGGAATGCCAAGTTGCATTTGGCGAAGGAGTTCCAACGCTACTGCCCGACAAGTCTGTAGCCTATCCATTCACCATCACCAACGGGACCGACGTGGTACAGACCGTTTCCAAAACCGGCCTCTCCTGCTCCTGCTTGTTCGCGGAGGACATCGCGGGACGGAAAATTCCGCCGGGGGGGGCCTTGACGTTCGAGGTGACGTTCGATCCGCGGGGCTTGGAGGGGCGGGTGTGGCGCGAGGCGTACGTCAAGCTGGAACCCAGCGGGGAAATCCAGCGGTTTTCCATCGAGGCGGACGTGCAGGTGCGTCTGGCCCTGGAAGGCGGCGGTCGGGTCTCCTTCGGGCAGGTGGAGGATGCGGAGGGGCGGGAGAAGCATGTGGGGTTGTGGGGGCATGCGGCCGGCAACGCGACGGTGACGGGGACAGCGGGGCCGGAAAATCCATTTTTCCGCGTGACGCCCGAAACGGACGGGCGGGGCGTCAGGGTGGAACTTCCGGCATCCGACGGGCCCCGTCTTGGCCGACTGGTTTCGGAAACATGGCGGGTGTCGACGGACGACGAAGAAATACCCGAACTGCCGCTGGTGCTTTCCGCCTTTTTCGGAAGCCCGCTGGAGGTCGCCCCCGCAGTATTGGACATCGACGGGGCTTCGGGGTGCCCGCCGGTCCTGCTGCGTCGGTCGGACGGGGAGTCGTTCACGGTCCTTGCGGCGGAAACGGGACCAGAAAGATGGGGGACAACCGCCGTGGTGCCGCGTCCCCTGAACGGGTGGCGGATCGACGTGGCGGAGGTAGACGGGGACGGACTCCGTTCCCTTTCCGCTGATGCCTTTTTGCAGATTGAAACCGATTGCCCCGGTGCGGAATCCCTGCGGATTCCCGTCCGGATCGGACAAGGAGACCGGAAATGAAAAAAATCGCGACATGGATGCTGGTTTTCTTCGGGTTGGCCGCCTGGTGCTCCGCGGCCGAGGTCAATGGAACCCAGATGTGTCCCCGGCCGAAGGACACGGAGAGCACGGAGGTCCGCGTTCCCACCAATACCAGCGAGCACAAAAAGCCACAAACGGACAACCCCACGACGACGTTGCCCACGGACGAGCGGCGGGACGCTCCCAAGGAGGAGGACGACCACCCGATTTTGACGGTGTTGTTTGAACAGGTTCTCCCCGACCTCATCGACATCCTCATCCATCCCGAAAACCATCGGATCGAGGACACCTGGTCGGGGCCCGGCCCCAAGGAAAAAGGAAACGACGGGCCGAACCGCAGCACGGACCCGGCCGCGCACAAGGACGGGCCGCCGATTGTGAACAACGGACCGGGGACGAATGTCCAGGGACCGCCAATCGTGGACAACGGGCCGGGGACGGACATCCAGGGGCCGCCCATCGTGAAGGAGCCGGAGGAGTCGCCTCTCGAGCAGGCGATTGCGTACTTGATTGACGCGGGACTGGGGGAGGGGACGACGGTAGGGGACATGGCAGACATGTTGGCGGACGTGATTGCCGGCAAATTCGACGGGAACATGCCGTCGGCCGAAGACATCGTCCAGGCGGCCCTGGAGGAAGGTCGTTTCGGCGGTTCCGACGGCGGCATCGTGGGCGACACCTCGAATCTGCCGTCGATCGGCGGCTGTTTCGGGGGGGACGGGGAAGACGGTTCCGGAACGTTCGATCCGTGGGGCGCCATCCTGGACAAAGCCAAGACGACCACGTTGAAGAAGCTGGAAAGCTGGACGACGAAGCAGCTGGACGCGTGGATCAACAAGCACCCGACCGTGCAGAAATGGTTCTCGATCCTCGGCATCGACGGTAGCGGCATCGTGAACGGCGTCAAGAACATCTGGGGTGTCCTGACGGGCAACGGGACCTTGGCGGAAAAATTCGCCCAACTGGCGTCCATGGCGCAGAACGCCCTCTGCGACATGGCGACGCACGCGCTCAAGTACGGTCTCGACAAGCTCGGACAGTGGTTGAGCGGCATCGCGCAGAAATGGATTGGCAAGGCGATGAGCTGGCTCAAGGGCAAATTGGACAAACTCCTCGGCGGGAAGATCAAGATTCCCGACAAGCTCCTCGCCAAATTCCAGGCGCAGCTGAACAATCTCGTGGGACGAGGCATCGGCAAGGCGGTCGATTGGGCGAAGAGCCAAGGCGAGAAAATCATCGATGGAATGCGACCGGGCGATCCTTCTTCGCAAGGAGGCGAGAATGGCACGACGACGGTGGGAGAATTGGGGAAATGAGTATGGCATCCCGGAGGCGCGCCCCGGAAGGCGGTGCCCTGCGGAAAGTCCGCGGGGAAGGTGGTTCGGTGTTGATGGAGGGCGTTTTGGTCCTTCCCCTCTACCTCATGGTGCTGGGGGCGCTCTTCATCGTTGGCGACCTGATCCGCGCACGGCTGACGTTGCAGTCGGTGGAACGTTCGCTGACGTGGCTCCACGGGGACCGTTACGTGGGGCACGACGATCCGGGCATGGGGCAGATGCTCGCCGCCATCGAGGACAAGGTGGCGGCCCCGGTGACGGGGGCGAAAGTGGATGAGATGCGGAAAGGCGGCCGGTTGGTGGGAAACACCTGGCTCGACGCCTTCATCGGATACGCGGTGATGGAGGTGAAAGTGCCGTGGTGGTGCGGAATGGCCAATGCGGAAGCGATCATGTTCTCCCGCGAGACGGACGGGGAGGAAGAACTGCCTTTCAGCGACTCGTACGTGCTGCCGGAAGGGCTGAACGGGGAGGCGAACCGCCAATACCGCAACGGGGTGTTGCGGAGACGGCCCGCCGGCGCCGACAAGAACCGCGACCGGAATGCGCCGGGCATCCAATTGGCGGATACGGGATGGGCCAACGTGGCGGGCGAACCGTGGATCACAGGCGGCGGGCCCAATGCCTACCATGATCTCCCGGCTTCGGCCCCCCCCGGGAACAAGCAGGACTACCAGCGGTACAGCGTGCTGGTTCCCTTCGGAGAATGAGGAATGGACCGTTCTGCGAAAAAATCATGGATTGTTTTCCTGTCCGCATTGGCATTGGTCTTGGCGGCGCAGGCGGAGCCGCGGATGCCGGGCGGGTTCGAGGCGCAGTGGAGCCAAGGGAGGAACAACACGTGGAGGGAGTCGGGAACTCTGGACGAGGTGTATGCGTCGGGGGTGCGGACGGTGGCGGCGTGTCTGGAGGGGCAGGGATATGCTTTGCAGTACGACATTCCGATGGCTGGAGGGGGACGGGTCTTGCAGCAGTGGGAGAAGGACGGGGAGCGGATCATCGTGATGCTGTGGGAGACGAAGGACGGGCGGACGGGGTGCTCGTGGGGGGTGAGCGAATGAAGGGGACGGGACGGAGAAACGATTTGAATCGAATGCGGTCGAATGTCTTCGGCTGCGTTCGGAAAGACAAGGTGGATTTCGCGGGCCAAGGGTCGGAACAAAGGAGCGAGAGATGAGCGACGAGAAGGTGGAAGAGCAAGAGCAAATGCAAGTGCAAGTGCCGGAAGCGCCGGCGGTGGCGGCGGAGGACGCCCCGACGCAGGTGCCGGATGTGGGCCTCGTGCCTGGGGCGGTGCGGTCGAGGTTTGACTGCGTTGAGCATGTGTGCCTGACGCATCCGGGGCTGGTGCGGGACAACAACGAGGATGCGCTGCTGGCGATGCCGTCGGACGGTGTGTACGCGGTGGCGGATGGGATGGGCGGCGGGGAGGCCGGCGAAATCGCGAGCCGGTACGTGGTCCACGCGCTACGGCGGTTGCTCAAGGACAGCGAGACGGAATCGCCCGGAGAGCGCAAGTACCGGGTGCTGCAGGGGGCCAAGGAGGCCAATAAGGCCATCTGCCAGCACGCGGAGGAGCACCGATACCAGACAATGGGAAGCACGCTGGTGTGCTTCCTGCTCGATCCGTGGAAGAGCGACCGGGCGTGGGTCAGCCACGTGGGCGACTCGCGGGCGTACTGCTTCCGCGAAGGGGAGCTGTTCCGGCTGACGCAGGACCACACGGTGGGCGCGGAGCTGAAAGGCGGAACGGAGAACAGCGCGCTCGGGCACGTGCTGACGCGCGCGCTGGGGACGGCCAGCAGCCACGAACTGGAATGGTCGGAACTGGCGCTGTGCCCGGGAGACCTTTTCCTGATCTGCTCCGACGGGCTGTATGGGATGCTTTCCGATGAGGCGATGGAGAAACTCTTCAAGGAAGACGGGCAGGGCGAGCTTTCGCTGCTGGCGGACCTTCTGCTGCAGCGGGCGCTGGATGGAGGCGGGAAGGACAACATCACGCTAATCCTGTTGCGGGTGAAGAAGGAAATGCCGCCCGACGCGGAGACGCTCGACCCGCTCGACATCGAAGAAAGCGACCATCTCAGCGAGATGGCGGAACGGGAGTGCACGCCGTGAGCCCGGCGCCCGCTTCGTTCCTGGTGCTCTTCCTGGAGCCGATCCGGCGGTATCTGGAAGACGACGACGTGTCGGAAATCATGGTCAACGGCCCCGGGAAGGTGTACATCGAGCGCGGCGGCAAGCTGCGGGTGACGGACGCGGTGTTTGCGAGCGAGCCGGCGCTTCGGGCGGCGGCGGCCAACATCGCGAAGTCGGTGGGCCGCCAGCTGGACGAGGCGCACCCGCAGCTGGATGCGCGGCTGCCTGACGGTTCGCGCGTGCACGCGGTGATTCCGCCGTTGAGCCGGTGCGGGACGGTGGTGTCCATCCGCAAATTCAAGCGGGAGACGCTGGACGCGTCGAAGCTGCTGCAGTACGGGAGCATCTCGGAGGAGGGGATGGAACTGCTGCGGACAATCGTGGCGATGCACAAGAACGTCATGGTGTCGGGCGGCACGAGTTCGGGCAAGACGTCGGTGCTGAACGTGCTGAGCTCGTTCATCGCGCCGGACGAGCGGGTGCTGGTGCTGGAGGACGCGAGCGAGCTGCAACTGCAGCAGGAACACGTGGTGCCGTTCGAGACGCGCAAGGCGGACGCGCACGGCAAGGGGGAAATCACGATCCGCGACCTGATTTTCTCGGCGCTGCGGCTGCGACCCGACCGGCTGGTCATCGGCGAAATCCGCGGCGGCGAGGCGCTGGACCTGCTCCAGGCATTGAACACGGGGCACGCGGGGTCGATGTCCACCATCCACGCGAACGCGCCGCTGGAGTGTTTGTTCCGCCTGGAGACGTGCGCGTTGCTGAGCGGAATCGAGATTCCGCTGTCGGCGCTGCGGGCGCAGGTGGCGTCGGCGGTGGACGTGGTGGTGCACACGGCGAGGCTGTCGGACGGGAGCCGCAAGATCGTGGCGGTGTCGGAGGTGCTGCCGCTGGAGGGCGGCAACTACCGGTTGCGCGACCTGTTGGCGTGGCGGACGGATCGGCGGCTGGACGACGGGCGCCTGGAGGGGGCGTTCGAGATGAAGAACGAGCCCACGTTCGCGGCGCAGGCGCGCCAGCTGGGGCTGGCGGTGCCGTCCGTGCCGTCCGCAGGTTGAGAGCGGGGCCATGCCCGGATCGAGCCATTCGGAACTGATGCCCGGCGACCTGCTGGGCAAGTACCGCATCGAGCGTCTGCTAGGGCACGGCGGCATGGCCACCGTGTATCTGGCGGTGCAGGAGGGGAGCGGGCTGGAGGTCGCGCTGAAGGTGCTGACGTTCCGCGGCGAATCGAACCGACCGGGCGGCGACGTGGCGCGGTTCATCCGCGAGGCCCGGCTGGCTGGCGGCATCCGGCATCCGCACTGGGTGAGCGTGTACGAGACGGGGTACGACGCGAAACGCAACCTGTATTACATCGCGATGGAGCGGATGCAGGCGTCGCTGGCGAACCGGCTACGGGCGCACGGGCCGCTGCCGGAGACGGAGGCCATCACGGCGGTCGAGCAGATCGCGTTGGCGCTGGAGAAGGCGTATGAGTCGCAGATGGTGCACCGGGACATCAAGCCGGCCAACATTCTGTACAACGCGGCGGGGGTGTACAAGCTGACGGACTTCGGCATCGCGAAGAGCTCTCGCAACGAGGAGACCCAGCTGACGCTGCGGGAGGCGGTGTTCGGGACGCCGGCCTACATGTCGCCGGAACAGGCGAGGGACGCGCGGAAGGTGGACGCGCGCAGCGACATCTACAGCCTGGGGACCGTGTTTTTCGAGTTGCTGAGCGGCGAGCGGCCGTATCAGGGCGAGACGCCGGTGCAGGTGCTGGCGCAGGTCATCACCGACAAGCCCCCGCCAGACGTGCGGAGCAAGCCCAATGCGCGGAAAATCCATTCGGATACGGCGAAGCTCGTCGCCTCCATGATGGCGAAGGATCCAGCCGCGCGGCCGCAGACGCCGGTGGACCTGATCACGCGGCTGCAGAAACTGAAGGCGCACGTATCGTACGTGGAGCCGGCGGAGAGCGCGGCGGAGCCGGAATACGACGATTCGACGGTCCTGGACCCGACCAACCCGCCACCGACCGACGCGATGCTGGATGCCGGGTTCTCGTCCGACCCCGGCACCGTGCGCGCGCCGACGGACGGGGCGGGGCGTACCGGGGTGTGGGACGGGGCACCGACGGGCGGAGGGAACACGGGTGGCGGCACCGGCGGAGGGGCGTTCGGGGCGGGAGCGGGAGGACGAGGCGGGGATGATCCGCGGACTGCGGTCAACCTGCCGACGTTTTCGACCCAGGCCGTGCAGGATGGCACCGTCGGTACCGTGGGAACCGTCGGGACGATGGCCACCCGCTTCGGCGAGACCGGCAGCTACCGAGCCGAAGTGGCCCGTGCACGCGGCGGAGGGCGGAAATCTGCGGCGGGGAAGGTTTGGTTTGCCGTCGCGATGGTGGTTCTGCTTGGCTTGTGCGGTGCCTTCTGGTGGGCCGCCGAACACGACTGGTTCGCCGAACACGGCATTTTGCAAGGTGTTTTCGGCCCTGGGGGGCAGCGGAAGCCGGTGCAACGGAGCACGCTAGTTTTCCGGAATCCAAACAGCACGAGAGTAGCCGTCCGGACGGCGGGGGGGCTGGACGACAGTTTCGAGGTGGAGAGCAACGGGGAGGCAATTCGCTCCGTGCAGGCTGGGGTGGAGACCACCATCCGGTATCATGCCCCGTACAGCGGCCTGTTCCGCGAGCGCGATGAAGAAGACGCGAAGGTCAGGACAATCACGGTGGAGGACGGCGGGACGGAAGAAATCACGCTGGAACTGACGGCCGTGAAGGGCGCGGCCCTGGAATCGGCGACCCTGCGGTTCCACAATCCCTACGATGTGCAGGTGCACGTCGAGACGAAGGGCGGGCTGACGGACAGTTTCGAGGTGAAGGCCAAGGGCACGGTGGAGAAGCCCGCCAAGGCAGGTGAAGCGACAAGGGTCCGTTGGTACGCGCAGTTCACCACTTTGTTCAAAGAAACGACGCAGGACAAGGCGAAAGAGACAGAATGTCGTCCGAAGGTCGGCGAGCCCGAAGAAGTCGAACTGGTCTTGACTGCGGCGGAGGGGACGACGCTCCCGCAGGCCATCCTGTATTTCCATAACCCGTACGAAACGCCCGTGCGTGTTGACACGGCGGGCGGGCTGGTTGACCGCTTCGACGTGGAGGCCGGGGCGACCGTGGAGCGTTGCGTGCAGGCCGGCGTGGCCACCACCATCCGCTACCACGCTCCCTACAGTGGGCTTTACGCGGAGACGGCCGAGAATCCCAAGGTGGACAAGCAGACCCCGGTGGCCGGGACCAATGTGCCCGTAGAGCTGGCGCTGACTCCGAAGGGCCGGACGGGTGGGGAGCGTGCGACGTTGTGTTTCCACAATCCCGGCGACACGCCCGTGCTTGTCGTCGCGGCAGGAGGACTGACCGATCGCTTCGAGGTGGAGGCCGGTGCGACGGAAGAACGCTCTGCCCAGGCGGAGGTGGAAACCAATATCCGGTACTACGCGCCCTACAGCGGACTGTATGAGGAGACGGCAGACAAACCCAAGGCCACGAAGACCAATCCCGTGTCCGGCGGGAAACAGACCGTGGAATTGGTTTTGACCCCGAAGGCGTCCCCAGTCGGCCGTCAGGCAACGTTGAGGTTGCACAATCCGAACGATGCGGGAGTGGTGGTCCTGCTGTCGGGCGGACGCAAGGACGAAATCTGGCTGGAGCCGGCCAAGGCGGTCGATGTTCCCGTTCGTCCCGACGTGAAAACCGAGATCCGTTGCCATGCAAACGACGGCCAGTATGCCGAGAATTCGCCTGAGACAGCCAAGATTTCCAATGTGAACCCGAAGGGCGGCGAGCAGATCCCCGTGGATTTGAAGTTGACGAAACGGGCCTATCCGGTGGTGCAACTCGCCAATGGCGGCAGCGTGGCGTTGGCCGTTCGCGTGAACGGGGAAACATTCACGCTGCCCGGCGGCGGTTCCAAGGCCATCCGGGTGCCTGCCAACCGCAAAGTCATGCTCGAATGGGAGGCCGGGGAGGAGGGATATCTGGAGGGCTGGCGCGAAATCGGGCCGTACGACTGGAACAAGCGGGTCCGCGAGAGCATTGTCCCCGAGCGCCAGTCGCCGCCGTCCATCCGGGTGCGCAACGTTTCCCGCCGAGCCATGACCGTTACCGTGACCCGTTCTTCCGATGGAAAGCTGGTGGAGGAGCCGTTCCGGTTGGCCGGTGGCAACGACCGAAAAATGGAGTTGCCGGAGGCCGGCGCTTACCGCGTGCAGACGCAGGCCATTCCGGACAAGCGCAACGATGCGGACCAGAACCCTTCCCACTACGTTGCGACGGATCAGGTAATCGAATGCGCTTGGGGCAAAACGGAGAACGTGGATTGCACCGCAGACTTGAAGCGGGATCCCGGGGATGGTTCGCCTGTGCCGGACCAGGGAGACTGGGCGCGGGACGCCTTGGTGAGCAAGTTGACCGCCGCGAAGATGCGGGTCGACGAAGCGTGGGTTGCCCATAGCGTCGACGGGGCGGTCGAGGCCATCGAACAGTTCTTGCAGGATGCCGGGAATTTCGCCCGGCACGTGGATGTGGACGGAATCGCCGGGGATGCCATTCCCTACCGCGCCTGGGCGAAGAGCGTCGCGGCAAAGCGCGGCGTCCGCAACGCCGAGTGGCAGCGGATCGTGGCGGCCACGGAGGAGAGCGGGAGCTGGTCGGAGTTTTTCGAGCGGTTCCCGACGCAGGACCAGAGGTACTGACCGAGGATTGCAATCACGCGCAGAAAGGATGACACGCACATGAAACGAACGACGAAAACCGCATGGATGGCGGCGCTGGCCGCCTTGTTCCTCGTTCCGCAGGGGTTCGCCTCGATGATCGGCATCGGGCGGGAAGGGGACTACGCGATCGAGATTTTCGCGGAGCGGTCGGATGTGGTCCGTTCCGCAGGGAGCGCGGCGGTGACGCTGCCGCGCGAAGCGGAAAGGCTTTTCCGGGCGGCCGACGTGAGGACGGGCGACCGGGTGTGGACGGGGGAAGGTGGCGGCACTGGCAAGGGGGATGCGGCGGTGGAGCGGCTGACGTCGGGGTGGTGGTCGTGCGAACTGAAGCTGAAGGAGGCGGAGCGCCCGGTTCCGCAACCCGTGGAGCGGTTCCACCTGCTCCGCTGGGTGGAGCTCGGCGGACGTTTCGCGGCGCGGCTGGACGGTCTCGCGCAGACCAACGCGGCGGCCTGGCGGATTGGGTTGGAGGATGTCCTTTCTCGTGTACGCACGGTGTTCGGCGGACAGAGTATGGTGGTGGGGTTCCCAGGGACGAAGTACGCCGCCGAGTTCGCGAATATCCGGCGCGCCTTCGACCGTTGCATTCGCAAGGGGCAGATGCGCGGGTTCTCCGCCGGCCGCGATATCGCGGCGGCCTATCGTTCCCTCTTCGGCGAAGAGTGGCCCACCACGCTCCAGGCCGTGTTCCTCTCAGGGGACGAACGACCGATTGAAATTCGGCGCATCGTCGACGCCGACGGCAAGGCGCTATCGGACGTCTTCGAGTCGCCGTTGCCCATCCGACTCGAAGGGAACGACCGCATCGAGGGAGTGTTTCCCTCCAATGCCCTCCTGCGGATCGCCTATGCTGCGGCGGCGGAAGACGGGGAGGGGATGGAGCCGGAAGGAGCAGTCCTTGCCTGGTCCGCCGCCGCTTCTGGCGGACATGCCGTGTGCTTCGTGCTGCAAGCCCCGGCCGCCCAAGTGGGCGGGGGGCTGGCCATGACCACGAACCTTCTTGAGAACGCGGCATCTGTCGCGGTGGAGGTCAAAATCTCGGCGGGGAATCTCGTGAGGAAGACTACGTTGCCGGCCGGAGGGAGCGTCCTGCTCTGCCTTGTGGTGCGGTCAGGAACGCCGCTCCACCTCAACGGAGAAGCAACACCATCCGATCCTTACGCCCGCGACTGGACCGTCTCCGGGCAATCTGTCTCCGGGACACATGTTCGGTTTGATGCAGTGCGCAAGGCACAGCCGGGACTCGTGCTGAACAATCCGGAGATGATTCCGGTGGACGTGACGGTCACGCCGGTCGGAGGTGGCCGGAGGAGCATGACGAAGCTGACGTTACAGGCCGGGGAGACGGGCATCGGGATTCCGGTGCCCGCGCATAAGAAGCTGGCTGTTGCCTACCGGTTTCGTTCCTCCTTCCACAAGGGGGGGCATGTCGGCATCCCTCCGCTCTTTCACGGAGACAAGACCAATCTGGTGTTGCGTGCCGAACTCAAGGGCGATCCCGAGGTAGTGGTCCAGAACCCCGGTCCCGTCGCCGTGCACCTCGTCGGAATGGCGACTCCCGCTGACGGCGTGGACATCCTGCCGGGGAAAACCGCAAAAGTGACCGTGCCCGCCGGACGGCGCGCGGTGTTGACCGGCACGCCCGCCCATGTCGACTATCGGTGCGAACCCATTTCCCTCGCCACGATGGCCCCCGGCGAGACGACAAGTGCCAAGATACGCATGTCTCTCAAGCCTGCGCCTCTGATTGTCCTGCGCAACGCAGGAGGCATGTTGAATGTCGAGGCAACACCGATGTCCGGGGCCGGACGTCCGATTGGCAAGCCATTTACCGTCAAGCGAGGCACCTCCACCCGCCCGATGCCGCTCCCATCGGTTTCCAATGCCTACTATCGCCTGAATTATGATGACGGCCGCTTCGCCGCGCAGGAGCGCTTGGACATCCCTGTCGTCCCCCGCGGTGAAATCTGCATCCTCGACATTCCCAACCCCAACGAGGGCCTCCACCACCAGACGCCCAAAGCCGCCAAGCCCGTTCCCCATCCTGCACCGGCCGAGCCCGCCGTTCCGCCGCCTCCGTCGTCCTTCGCTGCCCCTGTCCGCTTCTCGCCGTAGGTTCCATGTTTGGCAGCTCCGCCATTCCCACCCCGCCTTGGCCTGCCCCCCTACCTCCGCCGCGCATATCAGAGGACCTCTCCCCAACTTCAGACATGGCAATGTAGTGAAGACCTTTGGACACAATCCCTAGGAAACTTTCCCTCTTGTCCCGGAAACGTGGAAAGTCAGGTTAGGTCTGCTCATTATTTTAGAGCGGTTCTAATTAATATATAGTCCTATTGGGGCTGCTCGTCTCTTGACAATTCTGACATAGGTTAGCATCTTTTTTGTCAATTTTTCTAATAATAGTGTAGACATCCTGCCGAATCATGCTATTGCTTCCAGCAATGAAGACCATCTCTCTCGACCTTCGCGTCCGCATTCTCGCGGCGTGCGACAAGCACGACACCACCCAGCACGCCGTTGCCACCCGCTTCGGCATTTCCTTGGGCTTCGTCAAGAAGCTCCTTCACCAGCGGAAAACCATCGGAACCATCGACAACCTCTATTCCCGCGTGGGGCGGAAACCAGTCCTTTCGGCAAAACAGCGGGAGCAAATGCGCCAAGTCATCCTGAAACATCCCGGTGCAACCTTGGCCGAAATCGCCCGCACCTGCCACTTGGACTGCAGTATCGCCACGGTGGACAACACCTTGCGCCGCATGGGCCTGACATATAAAAAAAGGCGCTCCGTGCTGCCGAACAAGCCCGCGAAGACATCGCCCTCCAACGCGAGGAATGGAAGAGGAAAACCAGTGTCTGGGACTCCGCAAGGACTCTCTTCCTCGACGAGTCTGGTGTCACGACCAAGATGACGCGCCTCTACGGGCGCGCCCCCCGTGGCAAGCGGGCCAACGATTCCGCACCCTACGGACACTGGGGCGTTCGCACGCTCATCGGCTCCGTCCGGGGAGACGGGGAAACGACCTGCATGCCCATCGATGCGCCGACTGACAAATCCGTGTTCCTTGCTTACGTCAGGAAAGTGCTCGTCCCCTCCTTGCGGGGCGGAGACACAGTCGTGATGGACAATCTTCGCCCGCACAAGTCGCCGGAAGTGGTTGATGCGATACGGGCGGCAGGAGCGGAATTGGTGTTTCTGCCGCCATATTCTCCGGACTTGAATCCCATCGAAAAGATGTGGAGCAAGATCAAGCCCCTCCTCCGTCGCATGGAGGCACGAACCTCCCGTTCGCTTCATCGCGCCATCCGAAACGCCTTGGACTGCATCACGCCTCAGGACGCCGCTTCTTGGTTCGCTTCTTGTGGCTATACTTTTTCTTGAACCGCTCTAGGATGCGGCCGTAGAGCCGTCCGAAACAACTCCGGGCGAGGTAGACGAGAAGGGACTGGCCGCCGAAGAACCAGAGGAGGCAGAACAGGATGCCTCGCCACCCTCCGCAGGCGAAAAGCATGGAGGCATGGACAATGCCTGTGCCCCACACTGTCGCCGCCAGCGCGAACCCGGCGAGTTTTGCTGCGAAAGCCAGAACCCGCCGCGCGGCCGTCCCAGCGCAGAAGGGCGCCGGGGAGGTGGCGGGCGGCGGGTCGGGTTGGGGTATGACCTAGATCAGCGACTTGTAGAGCTTGGCGAGGTCTTCCTCGGTGACGTCGCGCGGATTGCCGGGGCGGCAGGCGTCGACATAGGCCGAGTGGGCCAGGAACGGGATGTCCTTTTCCTTGACGATGCCCTTGAGGTCGGCCGGGATGCCGACATCGGCGCCCAGCGCGGCCACGGCGTCGCAGGCGGCCTTGCGGGCCTTCGCGACGGGCATGGCGTCGGCGTCCTTGACGCCCATGGCGCGGGCGATATCGGCGTAGCGCTTGCCGGTGGCGGCGGCGTTGAAGCGCATGACGGGCGGCAGCAGGATGGCGCAGGCCACGCCGTGGGGCGTGTCGTAGAACGCGGAGAGCGGGTGGGCCATGGCGTGGGCGATGCCCAGCCCCACGTTCGAGAAGCCCATGCCGGCGATGTACTGCGCGAGGGCCATCTTCTCGCGTGCGGCCTCCTTCTTCGCACCCTTCCCGTTGACGGAGGCGCGCAGATTCGCGGCGATCAGCTCGATGGCCTTGAGGTGGAACATGTCGGTCATGTCGTTGGCCGCCTTCGTGATATAGCCTTCGATGGCGTGCGTCAGGGCGTCCATGCCCGTGGCCGCCGCGAGCTTGTCGGGCATCGAGAGCATCATGTCGGAGTCCACGACGGCGATTTGCGGGATGTCGTGCGGGTCGACGCACACGAACTTGCGGTCGCGCGCGCGGTCGGTGATGACGTAGTTGATGGTGACTTCCGCCGCCGTGCCGGAGGTGGTCGGGACCGCGATCGTGAAGACGGCCGGATTCTT
>JAEEGL015742245.1_pt1 | contig 36430 bp, 34 predicted proteins | sample 9134231 | NCBI WGS metagenome assembly JAEEGL01 (sample SAMN16246548, study PRJNA631951) | gut metagenome | biome: gut microbiome; feature: rumen; material: fiber-attached | host: Bos | place: Iran: Karaj | collected 2018-10 | reverse complement strand
TTTCTCCTCCTCGCCGCCGATGTAGGGGATTACATTGTCCACCATCTCCGGCCAGGTTTCGAAGGTCTTCCCGGCGCCGGATATGGCCTGATAGGTGCAGACCAGCACCTTCTCCAGCCCGAAGTCCCGCAGAGGATTCAGCGCGGGTACGTAGCTCTGGAGGGAGCAGTTGGACTTGACGGCGATGAAGCCCCGCTTGGTGCCCAGCCGCTTGCGCTGGCTCTCAATCACAAGAATATGCTCGGGGTTGATTTCCGGTACCACCATGGGCACGTCCGGCGTCCAGCGGTGAGCGCTGTTGTTGGAGACCACCGGGCACTCCAGCTTGGCATACCGCTCCTCCAGCGCCTGAATCTCATCCTTTTTCATATCCACGGCGGAAAAAACGAAATCCACCATCCCGGCAATCTTTTCCGCGTCGGCGGTGGCGTCCATGACGATCAGGTCCCTGGCACATTCGGGCAGGGGGGTCTCCAGCTGCCAGCGGCCTTCCATAACGTCCGCATATCGCCTGCCCGCACTGCGGGGGCTGGCGGCCACCACGGTCAGGGTGAACCAGGGGTGGCCCTGCATCAGAGTAACGAAACGCTGGCCTACCATGCCGGTAGCGCCGATCACGCCAACCTTGTACTTTTTCATCGCTATCGCTCCTTTTTCACCCCGTGGGGATATTTGCATCTTGTCGGACAGAGGAAAAACCTGTATAATAATAAAATAGATTCTGCATCTGCCCCAAGCACGCCTAAAGAATATAGAGAATCATAGCACCTCAGCGTGCGGAAAGTCAAGGCGGCAGAGCAAATTCCCCGGCTTATACAGAAAAAACAAAGCGAGGCAGCGATGATAAAGAGAATGAATGAATGCGGGCGGCTCCTGCTCCTGCTGCTGGCCTGTCTGCTCCTGGTCTTGCCCTCGGCGGCGGTGAGCGGGGAAGACCCGGTGCCCTATGTGCACGTGGGCCTCTATTGGGGCGACCGGGCTCTTGAAAGCGCGAACCTGCTGAATTACAGGGGCAGCGGCTACGATCTCGGCTATTTCGACGAAGACCTGACCTTCGTGCCCCTGATGCACACGGAGGAAACGGCAATCAGCATGCTGAAGGACTGGAGCCTCTACTACTCGGGGGGCCAGTATACCTCCGAAGGCTCCTCCTCGGATCTGCGGGTGGGCTGCTATCACATCCGCCTGGGCAGCTGCGAAAGCCTGGAGGAGGCCGAAGCGCTTGCCTCCGATTACAGCGACGGCTTCGCAGGCTACATGAACGGCAGCTGGTATGCCTTCTGCGGCAGCTACTACAGCCAGTCCGCGGCGGAATCAGCCGCCGCCTCCCGGGGCATCTACGGCACCGCCATGACCGCCTCCAGCCGCTGCATCACCGTGGTGGCCACGGGTTCGGACCGGATCATCTTCCAGTATGACGGGGGGACGGAGAGCTCCCTGGGCGTCATGCCCTGTCCCGATGAGGACGGTCTTCGCCCCATCACATGGTTCAAGGGATACAAGTATTACGGCGGTTTCCAGTATACCCGGCGGGATGGGGGCAACCTGACGGTGGTCAACATGCTGGAGATGGACGACTATATCTGCGGCGTCGTGCCCTACGAGATGAGCCCCAGCTGGCCCATGGAAGCCCTGAAGGCCCAGGCGGTATCCGCCCGCACCTATGCCGCTTCCCAGCTCGGCAAGCACGACTCCAGCGGCTTCGACCTGTGCAACACCACCTGCTGCCAGGCCTATCTCGGGGTGAACGTGGACGCGGCGGACTGCGAGGAGGCCGTGCGCGCAACCTCCGGCATATACGTCACCTATGAGGGCGAGTATGCCGATACGTTCTATCATTCCTGTGACGGGGGCGCCACCGAGAACTCGGAAAATGTGTTTTATGAGGCCATCCCCTACCTGCGGGGCGTCGAGGACCCCTATGAGAGCTACGTGGAGACGGGCTATGAGTCCTGGTCCTATGTTTATACCGCCGACGAGGTCACCTGGATCCTCCAGAACAAGGGGTATGGCTGCAGCCGCATCGTTAGCGTCACCCCAACCTATACGGAGATGGGCAACATCCTTTCCCTCCGCTTCACGGATTCCGCCGGCGTCAGCTGGGTATTCTCCCGCAGCCGCGCCTCCACGATCCTGAACAGCCAGACCTACAACCGGACCATCCGGAGCCAGCGCTTCACGGTGACGGACGCGGACGCGGAGCAGGCGAACCTGTATGTCAACGATGAAAACGGCTGGGTCAACGATCCCGGCGCCCTCTGCGTGGTGGACGGCAGCGGGCAAATCAGGAGCATCGGCGAAGCGGACAGGGTCACCGTCGTCACCGGCAGCGGTCAGCGGACCTTGGTTCTCAGCGGCAGCGGCACATCCATCGTCTCGGACCGCTACCTGGTTTCCGGCTCCGGCTGGGGTCACAATGTGGGCATGAGCCAGTACGGGGCAAAGGCTATGGCTGAGCTCGGCTTTACCTATGACGAGATCCTGAAATTCTATTTCACCGGGGTGGATGTCGGTTGAAGACCCATGATTTCTATTATGACCTGCCGGAGGAGCTGATCGCCCAGACTCCGCCGGAGCGGCGGGATTCCTCCCGGCTCATGCTGCTGGACAAGGCCACGGGGGAAATCGGACACAGCGTGTTTTCCGATTTGCCGGAATATCTGAGGCCGGGGGATTGTCTGGTAATGAACGATTCCCGCGTCTTGCCTGCACGCCTCATCGGGCGTCGGGAGACCGGAGGCGCAGTGGAGGTGCTGCTGCTGACAGATTTGGGCGGCGGCGTCTGGGAATGTCTCACCCGGCCCGGGAGGAAGACCCCCGTGGGGACGAAGCTTCTCTTCGGAGACGGGGAACTGAGCGGGGAAGTGACGGAAGCCGTCAGCGACGGCAACAAGCGCATCCGATTCCGGTATGAGGGCATCTTTCTGGAGGTGCTGGAGCGCCTGGGCCGGATGCCCCTGCCGCCCTATATCAAGGCGGAGCTGCAGGACCCGGAGCGGTATCAGACCGTCTATGCCCGCAGTCCCGGCTCTGCCGCCGCGCCCACAGCGGGGCTCCATTTCACACAGGAGCTGCTGGAGAAGCTGAAAGAAATGGGCGTGGAGCTCATCTACGTCACACTCCACGTCGGCTTGGGCACCTTCCGCCCGGTGAAAGAGCCGGAGCTTGAGAACCATGAGATGCATTCGGAATTCTGCCTGGTCCCGTCGGAGGCGGCCTTGCGCGTGAATGCAGCCAAACGGGAGGGGCGGCGGGTCATCGCCGTGGGCACCACCTCCTGCCGCACCCTGGAAGCCGTGGCGGACGAGAAGGGTATGCTCTGTCCCTTCGCGGACTGGGTGAACATCTTCATCTACCCCGGCTACCGCTTCAAATGCGTGGACGCCCTCATCACCAATTTCCACCTGCCGGAGAGCACCCTCATCATGCTGGTGAGCGCCCTGGCGGGGCGGGAGCATGTACTGGCGGCCTACCGTGAGGCTGTGGAGAAGCGCTACCGCTTCTTCTCCTTCGGGGACGCCATGTTCATCCGCTGAGCGGGAAGGAAAGAGGCGGAAGGAAGCACGCCGTGTATGATAATCCGGCGTCGCGGGCAGTATTATTCTGCATCGGATGCAAAGGGGGGAGCGGTCATGTCTCGTCATGAGGATCTGGATTGGGTGCGGACGGTCGCCGCCGTCGGCATTGTGCTGCTCCATGCCTCCAGTATTTTTGTCAGCCGGGAATCGCAGCTTGCCGTTCTCGGGGTGACGCCGGCAATGCTGTGCAACCAGATCACCCGCTTCGGCGTGCCGGTTTTCTTCATGCTCTCCGGCTTGGGACTGGGGCTCAGCAAAAGAAGCGTTAAGCTGCCGGGTTTCTGGCTGCACCGGCTCCGGAAGATCGCGATCCCCTATGTTCTCTGGACGGCCTTCTATTTCCTTCTGAACCACAGAGCTGAGCTCGCAGGTCTGCAGCCGCTCCGGATCCTGGGGATGTTCGGCCGGCTGCTGCTCAATGGCGGAGCGGCCTCCCATCTCTGGTTCCTGCCGGTGCTGCTGCAGCTGTATCTGATATACCCCGGTCTCAAATGGCTGATGCGCCGCGCACCGGGCCTGACCCTGGCGGTGTCCTTTCTTTTGACGCTGCTCTGCACGCTGACGGTCTATGTGCCGCTGCCTCTGCGCGGCTGGCTCCGGCCCCGGCTGTGGCGCCTTTTCCCGACTTGGCTTTTCTTCTTCGTCCTGGGGATGGCAGTCACGGGGGAGCGGCTGGAGAAGCTCCGCGGCTGCCTTCGCAAACACGCGGCGGTCCTCTGCGCAGCGGCTGCGGTCCTCGCCCTGGTCTATACCTGGGATTCTCTGCGCTGCGGCAACATGGAGTCTGTGAAGCCGCAGCTGCTGGTCTATGCCCCTGTCTGCTTCTTCGCCCTCATGGCCTCCTGGAAGCTCTGCGGGCGCAGCCGTGCTTTGACCGTCGCCTCACGCTATATCGCCCGGCACTCCACCACCGTGTATTACGCCCATATCTTTTTCATCCAGTACCTTCGCCGCTGGCCCATCTTCAACCGGAGCTTTCTCACCATGCTCCTGACCTTCGCTGTCGCACTGGTGCTGAGCCTGCTCCTCTCCCTTCTGCCGGAGCTGTACGGAGTCTGGCGCGGGAGGAAGCCTGCGGCATCCAATTAAACAAGGGGGAATGTCCCATGCTGCGGGAATGCGCATTGAAGACCCCGGCATTCCATAAGCTGCTGCAGATTTGGCTGGACCGGGACGACCGGGCCGCGGCTTTCCGGGCCGGGGGCGGCCGTGTGGTGGGCTGCCTGGGCTGTGACGTGCCGGAGGAATACCTGCTGGCCGGGGGGCTGCTGCCTCTGCGCATCACGCCGGACCCGGAGAGTGACCTCTCTGCGGCGGATGAATACCTGGAAGCATGCTTTGACCCCATGGTACGGAGCCAGTTTGACCGCATCGTGCGGCGGACTTCGGCGAAGCCCTGGGACTATATCGCTGTGTCCAACTCCACAGATGTGCTTGTGCGTGTCTATCTCTACCTTCGGGAGCTGCGGCGCACCGAGCCGGAGGCTCCCGTGCCCGACACTGCTTTCATCGACTGGCTGTTCACCCGCTCCAGAAAATTCCAGCTTTACAACGAGGCCAGGGCGGGGGAATTCCGGAAAAAGGCGGAGGAATGGGCCGGCAGGCCCATCACCGACGAGAACGTTCGGGTGGCAATCGCAGTTCTGAACGGGGAGCGGGCCGCCCTGCGGCGCATCTCCGCCCTGCGCCTGGGGGCTGAGCCGCGGGTGACGGGCGAGGAAGCCCTGGTGATCACCGGGGCCGGCTTCCGCATGGACCGTGCCGAGCATCGGGATTTGGTAAATGAAGCGGCGGACGCCGCCGAAGACTGGCCCGCACTCACCGGTCCGCGCATCTTCTTCAGCGGTACGGAGCAGTACCGGGGCGAAGTCTACGAAGCCCTGGAGAGGGACGGGGCCGTGATTGTGGCGGAGGACCAGGACTGCGGAATGCGCTGGTACGAGGGGGATACGGACCCCTGTATACCGCCGGACAAGGCCGTCGCCCGCCGGTATATGCTCCGCAGTCCTTCCCCGAAGAAGTCCACCGTGGCCCAGCGGGTGGAGACCCTATGCCGCGCCGCAGCGGAGGCGAAGGTCCGGGGCGTGGCGGTGTGCATGGACTGGTTTGAGGAGGCTGCCAGCTGGGACTTTCCGGAGCAGAAGCGTACCCTGGCGGACATGGGCATCCTGGCGGCGGAATTCTGCAAGCTGCCCTATCCTCCCGCGAAGGACCCGGAAGTGGAAGGGCGGCTGCGGGAATTCGCAAAAAGCCTGAAGGGAGGGAAAGCCGATGGCTGAGGAAGCACGCAGGGAAGCGCCCAGGGCAGTGAAGACCCTGGAGGCGGCAAAGGAATCCGGCGCCTATCAGAAGGAATGGTTCCGCTCCCTCCATGCGAGGGTGGCAGCGGGGGAGGACTTTGCCTATCTGAATGCGGACGTACCCATGGAGATCTTCCGGGCCATGGACCTCCCCTGCTGCGTGAAACAGTGGAGGGCGGCCATATGCTCTGCCAAGCGCATGGCTCCCCGCTATGTGAAACTCCTGGCCGAGGCGGGCTATCGGGACGACCTTTGTTCCTACTGCAGCGCCGTGCTGGGGGAGAGCCTGGACCCGGAGGACGGGGAGACGGGGCCCTGGGGCGGCCTGCCCAGGCCCACCATGGCTGTTACCCGCCTCACCTGTGACTGTCAGGGGAAGATCTTCGGCCTCTTTGCAAAAAACTATGGGGCGGAGCTGTACCGCATGGAGAACACCCTGCCCCGCACCGTGCCGGAAAACTGGTGGGAGCTGGCAGCGGACCGCTGGGAGGAACTGTACGACCCCGATCGGCTGGACCTGGCGGTGGAAGAGCTGAAGGAGCTCATTGGTTGGCTGGAGCGGAAGACCGGGCGGATGTTCGACAATGACCGGCTGCTGGAGGTCATGGCCCTGGTGAACGAGCAGGAGGGCTGGTACCGCAGGATCAGGGACCTGATCGCGGCAGCCCCGAAGGCGCCTGTGACGGTGGTGGATACTATCAACGCCACCATGCAGGCCCAGTGGCAGCGGGGCACGGCCTGGGCGGCGGGGCACGCAAAGCGCATGTACGAGGAGATCAAGGCCCTGGCGGACGCAGGCCATGCGGCGGTGCCCAATGAAAAATACCGGCTCATGTGGCTGGGCCGCGGGATATGGCACGATTTCGCCTTCTACCAGAATTTCGAGCAGAAATACGGGGCGGCCTTTGTTTGGAGCATGTACCTGGCCATGGGAGCGGACGCCTATATCCGCAACGGCTTCGAGAAGGATCCCCTCAGAGCCCTGGCCGCCAGATACATCGGCATGGAGGACTTCCTCCACATGCCTCCCTGGAACAGCGGCTGGTTCGTGCATGAGGCGAAGCGGAACCGCATCGACGGCGTGGTCTACATGGCCCCGGCCAACTGCATGCAGGCGGTGGAGGGCTCCGGCTTCATCGTGAAAGCCCTGGAAAGGGCAGGCATCCCCGTCCTTCTGTTCCGGGGCGACCCGGTGGACGACCGGAAGTGGGAGCGGGACAGCATGACGGAATTGGTGAGCAGGTTCATCGAAGAAAGGATCATGGGAGGAGCGAAAGCATGAGCGGAACGGGACCTCTGACGGGAGTGAAGGTGCTGGACATGACCCAGTTCGAGGCGGGTACCGTATGTACGGAGACCCTGGCATGGATGGGTGCGGAGGTGTGGAAGATAGAGCGCCCGGTGACGGGGGAGCAGGGAAGATACAGCTTCGTCTCTCCGGACAAGGATGGCTTTGGCTTTATCCTCCTGAACCTGAACAAGGAATCCGTTACCTGCAATGCCAAAAAGCCGGAAGGTCTGGCTCTGCTGAAGAGACTGGCGGCGGAGGCGGACGTGTTTGTGGAGAACATGGGCCCCGGCAGCGTGGAGCGCCTGGGCCTGGGCTACGACGTTTTGAAAGATCTGAATCCGAGGCTCATCTATACCCAGATGAAGGGCTTCGGACTGGACGGTCCCTATGCGGATTATCCTGCCTTTGCCCCCATCGGCCAGGCGACCGGCGGCGTACCCGCCATGACGGGCTTCCCGGACGGCATCCCCTGCCAGCCGGGGGTGAACGTGGGGGATTCGGGTATGGGCTACATGACCGCCCTCAGCATCTGCGCCGCCCTCTTCCAGCGGGAGCATACGGGGCAGGGCCAGCGAATCGAGGTGGACATGCAGGATACCTGTGTCTGCTTTGGCCGGGCCAACTGGGAGCCCTACTACTTCGCGGGGGGAAGGGTGCCCCTGCGTGCCGGGAATGGCATGCCCATGGAGAATGTGGCCCCTGCGGGGATGTATCCCTGCAAGCCCTTCGGCTACAACGACTACGTACATATTTACTGCTCCCGTCACCCCGGAAACACGCAGTTCGAGCGGCTGTGCAGGATCATCGGCCATGAAGAGCTGTTGGAGGACCCGAGGATGAAGACCCCCCAGTCCCGGTATCTGGTGCGCGACGAGCTGGACAGGCTCATTGCGGAATGGACGGGGCAGTATACCAAGCAGGAGGCCATGGACATTCTCTGCAAGGCAGATATCCCGGCCGGGGCGGTGCTGGACATGGACGACCTGACCAATGATCCCTATCTCCGCAGTCGGGGCACCATGGTGGAGATCGACCATCCGGAGCGGGGGAAGCTGGTGGTGCCGGGCTTCGCCCCCAAAATGAGCGGCAACGACCTGCATTACGAGTGCTCCCCCCGGCTGGGCGAGCACAACCGGAAGGTCTATCAGGGTCTGCTGGGCCTCACGGACGGGGAAATGGAGGAACTGAAGACCAAGGGCGTCATATAAGACCGTCGGGCAGCCCGTCATTGGGCTGCCCGAACAAGCATTGGCGCGATATTATCCGACGAAATGCTCCATCAGCTCACGGATGGCCTCCGTGAGCTTTTTTGCACCTGCGTGGTCCTCTCCGCTGGCGGTGACGCCCGCCACATAACCTCCCTTCCGGGCGATGCCGGGGAAATAGAAGTCGCTGCGGCTGCGGTCACTGCTGACGTTCACGGGTATCCCCAGGCGTTTGCAGTCCGCACGCACAGCCTCGTTCACGGCATCGTCGCCTGCGGCGGCCAGCACCAGGGCGGTTCCCTGCACATCCGACGACACATAAGGGCGCCGCAGCACCGCGAGCCTTCCCTCCGCTTCCAGGGCCAGCAGCTCAGGGCGGAGCTCCGGGGCTACCACGGTGACCATATTCGTGAACTCCAGCAGAGTGCGGATGCGCCGCAGGGCGATCCTGCCGCCGCCCACGACCAGGACCTTTTTGCCGCTCAAATCTATGAAGAGGGGAAACCAGGGATGGTCCGCCATGCCGCCGCCTTCTTTCCGCTTATTTCAGCTCCGCCTGCCGGGCTTTTTCGATATACATGGCCCGCAGCTGTGGGAATTCGCCCATCCCCTTCAGAATGCACTCAACCCGGAAGCCTTCCTTCCGCAGCATCGAAGCCCAGGAATCCTCCTCTTCGCCGGCCATATCGTTGAGCGCGTGATCCCCCGCCACAACCATAAAGGGCAGAAGGCGGACGCACTTCGGCTTCTGCTCCTTCGCAGCGGCCAGTACCGGCGCGAAGCCGGGCTCCTCCTCCACGGTGCCGACGCAGAAATTGGGCTTCCCATCTTTTCGGAAGGCCTCAGTCAGCAGAAGGTAGAAATTGGGCTCCGCCTCCGCGCTGCCGTGTCCCATGAGGGCCAGCAGCTCGTCGTCTCCCAGGTCGGAGAAGGCATTCTCCAGAATGGCGGCTGCCGCCTGCACGTCCGCTTCGTCCGTCAGCAGCGGCTTTCCCAGCCGGAACCGCTGAAAGCGGGACCCGGCTGCGCCGAGAGCGCTGACGACCTTGCCGTATTCCCCGCCGGGAAGCATGTGGGTGGGCTGCACCAGCAAATCGGTGATCCCGTCGGAGAGCATCCGCTCCAGCGCCTCCTCCACCGAGTCAACGGCGAGGTTTTCCGTGCTTTTGATTTTCCTGCGGATGATGGAGCTGGTCCAGGCGCGGTAGGCCTTCCGCTCCGGGAAGGCGGCGGCCAGGTCCTTTTCAATGGCCTCGATGGTCTTTTTCCTCGTCTCGGGCACGGAGGTCCCGAAGCTGACGATCAGTAAACCCTTGCTCATATTCTGTCCTCTCTTTCGTTGAGTTTCTTTCGTTTGGTTGGACCGAATGGAGAGCAGCAGCCGGACCGCCGCCGCATTTCCGCATGCTCCCGGACGGAGACGCGGATCATGGTTCCTTGGCGATGATGAGGGAGAAATAACCGGCGTCGTCGGGGATCTCTTCCGCGCTGCGGTATACGGCCTCGTTTTCCATCCCGCAGTTCACCACGGCGCCGACCTCCCGCCCGCTGTCCTTCAGCAGCGCCTTGACTTCCTTCATATGGCTGGCGGCTTTCATCAGCACGTAATTGCCGTCCAGATCCAGCTTGTCCCCCGTCTTGTGCACCGCGGGCACGATATGGAGCGGTTCGTCCCACTCCGCCAGGGGCAGCCCCAGCCGGGCAGCCGCAGCGCAGAAGGAGGTGATGCCGCTCACCAGCTCCACCGGATAACCGTCCGCCTCAAGATAGTGCTGGATATAGCTGAAGGTACAGTAGACGGTGGGATCTCCCAGCGTGAGAAACACCACGTTTTTTCCCTTATCCAGCCAGGTCTTCAGCTTCTCGGCCCCCTTGCGGTGCTCCGCATCGATGAGCTTCCTGTCCTTTACCATGGGCATATAAATCGGCACCAGCTCCTTCTGGGCCAGCTCCGGCACAGCCTGCACTGCAATCTGATAGGCGGTGCTCTCCCTGGGTTCCCGGCCGGGAACGGCGATCACCTCGTTCTCCCGAATCAGCCGGACTGCCTTCAGCGTCATGAGCTCCGGATCCCCCGGGCCCACGCCCACGCCGTATGCGATTCCCTTCATATCCCATTCTCCTTCCGTTTCTCTTTGCATTCCGCGGCGGCGGCCCGCAGACACTCCGCCAAAGAGGGGAGCGTGGCCTTTTCCGACACCCGTACCTGCATTCCCAGGGCCGCTGCCGCCGAAGCTGTCTGCTTCCCGATGCACACGGCCCGCACGGCGGAATAATCCATTTCGCCCACGGCTTCGGCGAAGCCCTTCACCGTGGAAGCGCTGGTGAACACGGCAAAGTCGATCTCCCCGGCTTCCAGGGCTGCCTTCTCGTCCACGACGGGGGAGGAGGTGTAAACCGTGTCATAGGTTGGCACATCCGAGACGATCAGAGCGCCGTCCTTCATCAGTTCGTCGATGAGCTCCCTGTTCCCGCTCCTTGCCCGGGGGATAAGCAGCCGCTCGCTGCTCCTGCAGACCTGCCGCAGCTCCCGGCCCAGAGTTTCCCCGTCGTAGACGGAGGGAACAAAGTCAGCCCGGACGCCGAATTCCCGGAGCGCCTTTTCGCTGCCCTGGCCGATGGCCGCTACCCTGACGCCGCCCAGAGCCCGGACGTCGCTCAGCTCCAGGAGCTTGTCAAAGAAGATGCGCACGCCGCTGGGGCTTGTGAAAACCAGCCAGTCGTAACCGCCCTTCTCCAGGGTTCGGAGGCATTCCGCCAAAGGCCGGTCGTCCTTCAAGGGCACCGTGCGGATGGCGGGCAGCTCCAGCACCTCCGCACCGTCCCGCCGCAGCAGCTCCGCCAACCGGGAAGAGAGCTCCTTCGGCCTGGTCAGCAGCACCCGTACCCCCGCCAGGGGGCGCTTTTCATACCAGGAAAAGGTATCCGCCAGGGCGCAGACCTGCCCCACGATGATGATGGCCGGAGTGCGCACCTGCCGACGTTCGCATTCCTCCGCCAGCGTTGCCACCGTGGCGCCGATCCGGCGCTGACCCGCTGTCGTGCCCTGTTCCAGCACAGCGGCGGGGGTGTCCGCAGCCATGCCTGCCCGCAGAAGACCGCTGCAGATTTCCGGCAGGGTGGAGATGCCCATAAGGAAGACAAGGGTGCCCTTCGTGCGCACCAGGGCCTCGAAGTCGATGTCCAGGGAGGAATCGGCGCGCCGGTGTCCCGTGATGATGTGGACGCTGGCGCAATAATCCCGGTGGGTGACCGGGATGCCGTTGTAGGCAGGCACCGCGATGGCGCTGGTGATGCCGGGCACCACCTCGAATGGGATGCCGCAAGCCGCCAGCAGCTCCAGCTCCTCGCCGCCCCGGCCGAAAAGAAAGGGGTCGCCGCCCTTGAGGCGCACAACCCGAAGGCCCTTCTGCGCTTCCTCCAGCAGGACCTGGTTGGTCTCCTCCTGCCGGAGATAGTGATTTCCGGCCCGCTTTCCTGCGAATATCAGCTTTGCGCCATCCGGGATCATGCTCAGGACCCCGGCGCTGACCAATGCGTCGTAGACCACCACGTCCGCCTCGGAGAGGACCTGCCTTCCCTTGAGGGTCATGAGCCCCGGGTCTCCCGGGCCGGCGCCCACCAGCCATACCTTGCCCGTCATATCTTCGCCTCCTGCCTGTAGCTGCTGCGCAGCCGCTCCGCCAGTTCCCGGCCCAGGGCCTCCGCGCTGTCGGTCTCTCCCAAGGCCTCGCCGGTGGTCCAGCCGCCGCTCCGCTCGTCGTAATACAGTCCCAGCACCCGAAGCCTGCCGTTCTCCGGCCAGGCATGGGCGCAGACGGGGGAGGTGCAGCCGCCGTCCAGGGCACGGGCGAAGGCCCGCTCACAGAGAGCGGCAGCCGTCGCGTCGGCGTCCGTGAGCGCGTCCAGCCAGGGATGGTCTTCTCCGGCCCGGCCCTGGATAGCCAGGATGCCCTGTCCGGCGGCGGGGATCATTTCATGCACCGTGAAGATGCGGCTGATGCGCTGCTCCAACCCCAGTCGCTTCAGCCCGGCGGCAGCCAGCACCAGAGCGCCGAACTGCCCCTCGTCCAGCTTGCGCAGCCGTGTCTGCAGATTGCCCCGCACGGGCTCGATGCGGAAGCCGGGATATAGATTCCGCAGCTGGAGGCTGCGCCGCAGGCTGGCGGAGCCGATGGGCTTTGCCGGGTCCGGCGCTGCCGCGCCTTCCGGAAGCACCAGCACGTCTCTGGGATCCTCACGCCGGGTGAAGCCCAGCAGGGGCAGGTCCTCCGGCGTCTCCATGGGCACATCCTTCAAGCTGTGGACCGTCAGATCCGCCCGCCTGTCCCGCAGGGCGGCATCCAGCTCCTTGACGAAGAGCCCCTTGCCGCCCACCCGGTCCAGGGTGCGGTCCAGGATCCTGTCGCCTGTGGTCTTCATGGTGAGAAGGCGGACCTCCGTGTCCGGCAGCAGCTCCTGCAGACGGCGTACCACCGTCATGCTCTGGACAACTGCCAGGGCGCTGTCCCGGCTGCCGACGATCAGCGTCTTCATGCCAGCGCCTCCCGGGCAGCCTCCAGCGTCCGCTCCAGGTCCTCCGCCGAATGTGCGGAGGAGAGGAACATGGCCTCAAACTGGCTGGGGGCAAGGTAGATGCCCCTGTCCAGCATCCGGCGGAAGTAGCCGGTGAAGCGGAGGGTGTCGCTTCTCTGGGCGCCTTCATAATCCTCCACGGGTCCCGCCGTGAAGAACACGCAGCCCAGAGAGCCCACGTGGTTCAGGCAGAAATCCTTGCCGGAAGCGCGGAGAACTTCCCCCAAGGAGGAGAAGAAGCGGTCCGCGGTGCCGTTCAGCGTTTGATAGAAGTCCGTGGTCTCCTTCAGGAGCCGCAGCTGGGCAAGCCCTGCGGCCATGGCCACCGGATTGCCGCTGAGGGTGCCCGCCTGGTAGACCCCGCCCATGGGCGCCACCAGAGACATGAGCTCTCGCCGGCCACCGTAGGCCCCCACGGGCATGCCGCCGCCGATGATCTTGCCGAAGGTACAGAGGTCAGCCCGTACGCCGTAGTATTCCTGAGCTCCGCCCAGGGCCAGCCGGAAGCCGGTGATCACCTCGTCGAAAATCAGCAGCGCGCCGTATTTGTCGCAGAGCTTTCGAAGGCCGGAAAGAAAGCCCTCGGCCGGGGGAACGACCCCCATGTTGGCTCCCACGGGCTCCACGATCACCGCTGCGACCCCCTGAGGTTCGGCGGAGAGCAGCTGCTCCACCCCCGCCAGGTCGTTGTAGACGGCGGTGAGGGTGTCCTTCGTGCAGCCCTCAGGCACCCCTGCGCTGCCGGGCAGCCCCTGGGTCAGCACACCGGATCCCGCCTTAACCAGCATTGCGTCCGTGTGACCGTGGTAGCATCCGGCGAACTTGATGATCTTGTCTCTGCCGGTGAAGCCGCGGGCCAGGCGGATTGCGCTCATGACCGCCTCCGTGCCGGAATTCACCATGCGGACCATATCCATTCCGGGGACGACGCTGCAGATGAGCTCCGCCATCTCCACCTCCCGGCGGGTAGCGGCGCCGAAGCTGAGCCCATCCTTCACGGCCTTTGCCACCGCCTCCTCCACGGCGGGATGGGCGTGGCCCAGAATCATGGGCCCCCAGGAGCCCACAAAGTCGATGTATTCCCGGCCGTCCTCATCCCACAGGCGGCTGCCCGCCCCCCGGGTGATGAAGGGCGGGGTCATGCCCACAGAGCCGAAGGCCCGCACGGGACTGTTCACGCCGCCGGGTATATGGACCTTCGCCCGGGCAAAGAGCTCTTCCGAGACGCCCATTATCCTATCCTTCCTTCCTGAATGAATCCCGCCAGCTCCTTGGCGAAATAGGTGATATAGAGGTCCGCGCCCGCACGGAAGGCAGAGGCTGCCATTTCGCAGACGATGCGGTCCTCGTCGATCCAGCCTTTTCCGGCGGCAGCCTTCACCATGGCGTATTCGCCGCTGACGCTGTAGGTGGCCAGAGGCAGATTGGTGGCGTTCTTCACCTCCCGCACCACGTCCAGATAGGACATGGCGGGCTTCACCATGAGGATGTCCGCGCCCTCATCAGCGTCGAGCAGGGCTTCCTTGATGCCTTCCCGACGGTTATGAAAGTCCATCTGATAGCTCTTACGGTCCCCGAAGGAGGGAGCGGAGTCCGCCGCTTCCCGGAAGGGGCCATAGAAAGCGGAGGCATATTTCACGGCATAGGACATGATGGGCGTACCCGTGTAGCCCGCAGCGTCCAGGGTTTCCCGGATGGCCCGCACGCGCCCGTCCATCATGTCGCTGGGGGCCACCATGTCCGCCCCGGCTCGCACGTGGGAGAGGGCTTCCTTTGCGAGCAGCTCCAGGGTGGCGTCATTTTCCACCTCCTCGCCGCAGAGCACGCCACAGTGCCCGTGGGAGGTGTATTCGCACATACAGACGTCCGTGATGAGAAAGAGGCCGGGGTACTGCGCCTTCGCCTTGTGCAGGGTCCGCTGCACGGCTCCGTCCTCCGCCCAGGCAGAGGAGCCGATCTCATCCTTATGCTCCGGGATGCCGAAAAGGAGGATGCTGTTTACGCCGGCTTCGCTCAGGCGGTCCAGCTCCTCGTCCACTCGGTCCACGGTGTAACGGAACTGCCCCGGCATGGAGGGGATCTCCTCCACCCGGTCAAGCCCGTCCATCACAAACAGAGGATAAATCAGAGCGGACTTGTCCACTCTGGTTTCGCGTACGAGCTTGCGCAGGGCCTCGCTCCCGCGCAGTCTTCTGGGTCTGATTGTCATATCCATAAGCGTTCTCCTTCCTCCTCAACGGTTTCCGGCGGCATCCGCAGCCGCCCTTTCCCGAAATACATCTTCCATCGCATCCAGACATTGGGAAAACACATCCTCCGACAGCCTGGCGCGGACCCCGAACAGCAGCCGGTTCATCATCCGCTGTGCCGCTCCGTCGATTTCTTTCCTCAGTGCGAGCTTCGCCTCCGGCTCCAGCCCCACGCCGCGGAGGACGGGGGTTAGGCGGGCGTCTACGTCTCCTCCGGCCAGCGCCTTCAATGCCTGGATCCGGGGCACCAGGTCCCGTCCTTCATACCAGTGATAGAACTCCGCCTTTTCCTCCGCAAGGATCTCTTCCGCTCTCGCGAGGTTTTTCTGAAATCTTTCCGTGTGCAGGTCGATTTGAAATGCGTCGATGTCATAGAGCGTGAAGCGGGGAAGAGAGCCGGCTTCCGGCTCAATGTCCCTGGGCACGGCCAGGTCCACCAGACAGATATCGTGTTCGACCTTCAGTTCTTCCAGGGCCTGACGGCGCAGGGTGACGTTGGGGCTGCTGGTGGCGCTGATCACCAGCTCGCATTCCGGAAGAAGCTCATAGCGCTCCGCATAGCCGATGAGCCGGCAGCCTCTGGGGATGTCCACCTCGCCCCTGTGATACTGGCGCACCGTGACCGTCACGTCCGCGCCCTTTTCCATGAGCGCTGTGGCGGAGAGCTTGCCCATCATGCCGTTGCCGATCACCATGCACTTTTTCCCGCTCACGTCGAAGCCCTTTTCCTCCAACACCCGCAGGGCGGCGTGGATCACGCTGCTGTCCGCGGAGGAGAGGCTGGTCTCCGTTTTCACCCGCTTCCCGGCGGTGATGCCCTGGCGGAAGAGCACCTCCAGGGCATGGTCCGCGCCGCAGCAGGCACGGCTGAGCTGCAGCGCGTCTCCCACCTGGGTGAGGATCTGGTCCTCGCCCACGATCCGGGATTCCAGACCGGCAGCCAGGCGGAAAAAGTGCTCCACCGCCTCATCCCCGCGGCGCTCGGAAATAAAGGGGGCGTAGTCCGCCTCCGGCAGACCGAGGAAAGCACAGAGGAGCGCGGCGGGAGAGAAATCGGCGTCCTCTGATACGCTGAGCCACCATTCCATCCGGTTGCAGGTGGAGAGTATCACGCTGCCGCTGAGCTTTGGGAAGCCGCGGAAATGCTCATAAGCTTCCTGCAGCTTCTTTTTTGTAAAGGAGAAGAGGCTGCGGACGTCGATGTCCGCCTTTGTGTGATCAATCCCGATCATCCATATGGCCATGGCAGTTCCCCTGTTTCATTCCGCGGATTCGGGCAAAAAGAAAGCGATAACGCAAGGTTATCGCTACAGCCGTCTCTTTCCATAGCAAATACAAAGGCGACCGTAATCCCGACGGCGCCTTCGTTGCGCTCACAGCAGGTCTTCTGACTCGCGCTTCCCGGCCCCCGGCCAATCGCCCGCTCCCGCCTTCTCAGGTTTCCCCAATGACCGGCTTTCGCCCCGGAGCGGCATCCACGCTTACAGCGGCGGTTCCGTCCATGCTTTCCACATGGTTATCTATTCTCCCGCGGCAGCCGGACGCCGACGCGGGCACTGTGAGCTTCAGTTGTTTGCTGCGGATGCCCGTATCCTCCGCAACAGGGAAACTATACCATAATCGCGCCGCCTTGTCCATATCGGATTTCCCTTTCCGGGCTTGTCTCCGCTGCCGTTTTGCGCTAGAATAAAAGGGATGAATGGGAGAGGAGGCTGCTGGAGCATGGAGAGAAAAGCCTATTTCGCCGGGGGCTGTTTTTGGTGCATCGAGCCTGTGTTTGAGGGAATGCAGGGAGTGTCCGGCGCCGTCAACGGCTATTCAGGCGGCGCGGAGGAAGCCCCCGGATACGAGGATGTAAAGGCTCAGCGCACCGGCCATCGGGAGACCGTCTGCGTGGAATATGACGACGCACTGGTCTCCTTCGAAGCGCTGCTGGAGGTTTACCTCAGCAGTGTGGACCCCTTCGACGGCGGCGGTCAGTTCGTCGACCGGGGAAGGTCCTACACGCTGGCGGTGTACTATACCAGCCCTGAGGAACGCCTGGCGGTGCAGAAAAGATTGGAGAAGCTGGAGGCGGAGGCGGGAAAGCGCCCCTGCGTCAGCGTCGAAGCCTTCCGAAGCTTCTACCGGGCGGAGGAATACCACCAGGACTATTACCGGAAGAACCCGGAGGCCTTTCAGCGGGAGATGGAAGAGTCCGGCAGACGGAAGAGGAAACACCAATGAGACGAAGCCCGAGCAGGAGAATAGTCTGGATATTGGGAGTGATGGCAATGCTGTTCGGCCTTTTCGGATGCGGCAGGGGAAGCGGCGGGCAAAGCGAGAAGCTCGCTTCCGGCGGCTCCTGCGGCGAGAGCATGACCTGGGCGTATGATAAAAAGACCCAGACGCTCACCATCTCCGGCACTGGGGAGATGGTGACCACGGACCGCTTCATGTGGAGCGACTATCCCATCAAAAAGCTGGTGATCTCCGAGGGCGTCACCTCCATCGACAAGGAGGCCTTCTATTCCAACAAAAAGCTCCAGGGGGAGCTGAAGCTGCCGGGTACGCTGAAGAGCATCGGGGAATTTGCCTTCTATGGCTGCAGCGGCCTGAAGGGCCCTCTGGAGCTGCCCGACTGCGTGGAGACCGTGGGCGGTTATGCCTTTACCCGCTGCAACGGCTTCACCGCCATCAAGCTGTCCGCCTCCCTGCGCAGCATCGGGGACGAGGCATTCGAGAATATGATGAGCCTCCAGGGTGGGCTGATCCTGCCGGAGGGGCTGGAGAGCGTTGGACGCTGCGCCTTCGACGAATGCAGCGGCCTGCGGGGTGACCTCCTCCTGCCGGATTCCCTGACAGAGGCGGGGAGCTACGCCTTTGCCAGGTGCGGGTTTGACGGCGTGCTGCGGCTGTCTGCCAATATGACCGAAATACCTTATAATTGCTTCAGCTGGTGTGAATCCCTGCGCGGCAGCCTGGAGATCCCCGCCTCCGTCCGAACCATCGGGGAATCCGCCTTCTCGGGCTGCGCCTTCGACGGGGCCCTGACCCTGCCTCAGGGATTGGAGCGCATCGAACGCTATGCGTTTTCCCACTGCAAAAAGCTCAGCGGGCCTCTGAACATCCCCGACAGCGTGACCTATATCGGGGAAGCGGCGTTTCAGAAAAACGCCTCTCTGACCTCGCTCCGCCTCCCGGCGGGGCTGACGCTGATCTGTGAGGACGCCTTCGCCGACTGCAGCGGCTTGACCGGGGCGCTGGAGCTGCCCGTCGGGCTCTTGGTGATCGGCGACCACGCCTTTACCGGCGCCGCCTTCACGGGCGCGCTTGCGCTGCCGGAGGGGCTGCGCTCCCTGGGCTACGGCAGCTTTTCCTATTGCAAAAGCCTGACGTCCCTTTCCCTGCCGGATACCCTGGAGCATGTCAGGGAACGAGCGTTTTACGGCTGTGTTGGCCTGCAGGGCGCAGTTTCGATTCCGGATGGGGTGTACTGCGTCGGGGAGAGCGCTTTCTGCGGCTGTACCGGCATCACAGAGGTCAGCTTCGGGAGAAATGTCCGCAGCGTGGGGGAAGGGGCGTTCCGCGGCTGCGACGCGCTGCTTTCCGCCTCCTTCACCGGGGCGTATACGCCGGACTACTATGGCCCGGAGGAGCAAAAACCCAGCTTCCCGGAGGGATGCAGGGTGAACGTCGTCCCCGGTACAGGCGCTTATCGGGAGCTCTGGGAGGGGAGCAGGACCACTGCTGCGCCGGAGCCGGACGATGCAGTCGGCAGGGAAGCCAGGGAAATGCCCTATTACTGGACAGACGGCCTGAAAAACGACGAATTCCGCGGCGGGGGCATTTACGCCGATGTGACGATGACCTTTGACGGGGCCCATATCCTGCTGTTTGTCAACGGAAGACCCATGGGGGAATTCGACTATACCGCCGACCCCAATGATTATGAGGACAAAGTCGTCTCTACAGCCGGCTTCTATTGCCGGGACGGCGTCATACGAGAGCTGCGCCATCGGGACGGCTATAACCGGGACAGGCAGCTGATTGCCAGCCTTACCGGCGACGACGGAGCCGTCCGCGAGGTCATTTTCCACACCGGCTCGGAAGAATCCCTGTATATGGACGAAGAAACGAATTGAAGCAGAGGAAAGAAAAAGAAATCCCGCCGCTCCGACGGCGGGATTTCTTATGCTGGCCGGTCATAGCCTGTAGGACAGCTCATAGGCCTCCCAAATCACGTTCATCAGGTTTTCCACCTTGTGGGCGTCGCCGATGACGTGGAGCCTGCCTGCGGGGAATCCTCCCGCCAGCAGTCTGTCGGCCAATGTGCGCTCGGGGACGTAGCCCACGCTGAGGATGCAGTTATCCGCCTCCAGAAGCAGCTCCTCCGAAGCGTCCTTCTCCTTCACGCGGACGCGGAAGCCGCCCTCCTCCGTCACCCCGGCCAGGGAAGCGTTCAGATAAACGGGTATGCCGTAATAGCGGATGATCTCCCGCAGCATATTGGAATTGGCGGCGCAGAGGCCGGGCACCTGGAGGATATCCTGCTGCATCTCCACAATCACGGGCTTCTTGCCCTTCAGAGCCAAATCGTAGGCGATCTCCACTCCGGTGAGTCCGCCGCCGATGACGACCGTCTTTTCCCCGGCTTCCTTCACACCGGTGAGATACTCGACGGCCTCCATCACCCGCGGGCTGTCCAGCCCGGGGAGCTTCAGCTTGCGGGGGAAGGCCCCGGTGGCCGCGATGACCTCGTCGTAACCGCTCACGGTGTCCGTGTCGGCCTCGGTGTTCAGGCGCACGTACACGCCCAGGGTATCCAGCTGCCGCCGGTACCAGGCCAGAAGCTGCTTGTCCTTTTCCTTGAAGTCCGGCGCCGCGGCGGCGATGAAGACCCCGCCCAGGGTTCCGGTCTTTTCAAACAGCGTCACGTCGTGGCCGCGCATGGTGAGTATGCGGGCACATTCCATGCCGCCCACGCCGCCGCCCACGACAGCAATCCGCTTTTTTGCCGCCGCAGGGGTCAGCACCCAGTTCCGTTCCTCCAGGGTGACGGGATTGATGGCACAGTGGGCCGTGGGCCTCCCGCTGCTGCCGGGTTTCGGGATGCCGCCGATGGCGAAGCAGCCGTTGTGGCAGGCGATGCAGGGGCGGATGTCCGCTTCCCGGCCCTCTCTGGCCTTGTTGAGCCACTCCGGGTCGGCCAGGAACTGGCGGCCCACGGCGATGCCGTCGATTTCCCCGGCGGCAATGACCTTTTCGGCGAAAACGGGATCTTCCATCCGCCCGGCGCAGAATACCGGGACGTCCACGAATTTCTTGATATAGGCGACCTCCGGGAAGTTGCAGTGCTGGGGCATATAGACCGGAGGATGGGCCCACCACCAGGAATCGTAGGAGCCGTTGTCCCCGTTCAGGGCGTCCGCGCCCGCGGCCACCAGCAGCCGGGCGGCGGCGGGGCTCTCCTCCAGGCTGCGGCCGAATTCTTTATAGGCTTCTCCCGGCAGCGCCCCCTGGTTGAAGCCGCGCATTTTGCTGGCGGCGCTGTAACGCACCATCACCGGATAGTCCTTGCCGCAGGTCCTTTTGATCTCCCGAATCACTTCGCTGACGAAGCGGAAGCGGTTTTCCAGACTGCCGCCGTATTCGTCGGTGCGGTGATTTGTGCAGGCGGTAGCGAACTGGTCCAGGGTATAACCCTCGTGGACGGCGTGGATCTCCACCCCGTCGATCCCGGCTTCTTTGCACAGCAGGGCGCACTTCCCGTAGGCGTCCACGAACTGGTGAATCTCCTCCACTGTAAGCCCTCTGTGCAGAACATCCGGCTTCCATACGTTGGGCATCCCGTCCGAAGCGGAAAACAGCCGTTCCGGGTCAATGCTGCCGCTTTCCAGGTGCTCGGCGCGGCCGAAACCTGCTCCCAGCTGGAAGAAGAACTTCGAGCCGTATGCGTGGATTTCCTTCATCAGCTCCTTCACGGGGCCGAGGAAAGCGGCCGCTCTGTTATACAGCCAGCCGCCGGTATGCACGAAGGTGACGCCGGGGATGATCAAGCCGACGTTTCCCTTCGCTCGGGCCAGGTAATAGTCCCGGACGTTGGGGTTGAATTCGCCGGTCCCCGGTAGCAGCAGATTGGTGCCGCCCATGGCTGCGAGAACCACCCTGTTTTTCAGCGTGACGTTCCCGATCTTCACGGGAGAGAATAAATGGGGATAGTGTTCCTGCATGTGTCTTCATCCTTTCCTGAACTCCGGAGCACCGGGTCAACATGCACTGCAGCTGCGATGATTCCGATTTTACCATGCTTTGCCCCGTCTTTCAAGCCGGACGTCGGCATCCCGGTTATGCCGGCGGTCCTGGCTTGCCGAACCGGAGAGAAAGAAAGAGCAGAACGCCTCCCTGGGGGCGGCCGGCCGCAGAGGAAAGAACGGAACATGACGAGCATGCGGCGGAGATTGCGGGCAGGGGAATGAACGAAAATAGCCCCGCCAATGCCGACAGGAAAGAGCGTGGACGGAGCAATCGAGCCGCCTCAGAGTCAATATCCTCTTTCACCTTTGGAAAAGGGCGCTGGTTGACCGGCCCGCTCGTTCCGGCTATAATCGGTACAGCCGGAAGGCATCCGGGACAGCACGTGCGGGAGATGGGAATATGTGGGAACCTGAACTGGATATCCTGTTGTTCTTCGAAGGACACAAGGAAGCGCTTCCCCTGTATGGGAGCCTGGAAAAACGGCTGTACGGCGCTTTCCCCCTTGTGAACAGGCGCGTACAGAAAACGCAGATCACGTTTACGAATCGGCATGTTTTCGCCTGCGTCTCCTTCGCGGGAGTGAAGCGGAAGGCGGAGCTGCCGAAGGGATATCTGGTGCTCACCCTCGGCCTGCCCGCGCCCCTGGAATCGGACCGTGTCGCGGTCAAAACAGAGCCTTATCCCGGCCGATGGACGCACCATATCGTCGTCAGCAGGCCGGAGGAGCTGGATGATGAGCTGATGTCGTGGATCATCGAAGCTTATGCCTTCGCTGACGCCAAATAGAGCGGGCGGAGCGGGCAGGAGGCCACGCGGCTGCCCACCGCACAGCCTTTCGGAGAAAAACTGCGGAAAAGAGATGGATAACATGGAATTGCGGGCGATCCGCCGGGAAGATCCCCTGTTTAACGACGTAAAAAACCTGTACGAGGCTTCTTTTCCGGAAAACGAACGCAGGCCTGTGGGAGAATTGCTCGAAGGCTTCCGGGGAGAAGGGGAGCTTCTGGCCGCGCTGGACGAAGGCGTCTTTGTCGGCCTGGTATCCCTCCTGAGCTGCGAGGACATTACGCACATCCTGTACTTTGCCGTTCGGGACGAGCTTCGGAATCAGGGATACGGCTCCCGGATTCTGACGCTGATACGGACACGTTATCCCGGCCAAAGGATCATTGTCGACGTCGAACGGCCGGAGGATGGCATCCCCAATCGGGCGCAGCGGGAGGAACGGATCGCCTTTTACAGGAAAAACGGATATGCGGACACCAGGATTACATACCGCTGGGAGGGTGAGGACTACCGGATCATGTCCAGCGGGGGAGACGTGACCAAAAGAGAATTCCGGAGGTTCTGGGAGCACTTTCGGCCGGATAACGATGGAACGCGGAGAATGTGAAAGGGCCGGCTTGAGACGTATGGGCAATGCGGCCACCGGACTTCGGCAGCGGAAGTGTCAGGCGTTTGCTTTTGTTTCCCGAGCAGCGCTTTTCCGCAGCCGCGAGGTATCAATTGCTTCCGGCTGAAGGTTATTTTGCATTCCCCGACATTCTGCAGCATTTGGTGTTGCCGGCGCTTCACAGGTTTTCCGTCCGCCCGCCGTGTGACGCCGGCGAATACGCCGCAGGATCATAACGGAGGAGGCCGCCCACGAAAGGGGGCCTCCTCCGATTCCAGCTCCGCAGGATCCTCCGGGTATTCCGCCGGAGCCAACGGCGCGTCGGGGCGGCAGCGGCCAAGGCTGTCATTCGGCGGCAGCGGAGGGAGGGTCCCCCCAGGGAACGAAGCTTTCGCTCACGATGCCGAAGGGCAGCAGGGCCTTGCCCACCACATGCTCAATCTGGTCCTCCAGGGTGTGGGGATCATTGTAAAAAGTGAGCATGGGGGGCACGATATGACAGCCGAGCTCAGAAGCCGCCAGAAGATTGCGCAGATGCACCCGGCCCAGGGGCGTCTCCCTGGGGCAGAGCACCAGCCTTCTGCTCTCTTTGAGACAGACGTCCGCTGCGCGCAGCAGCAGATTGTCGGCATAACCGCTTACGATGCCCGCCAGCGTCTTCATGCTGCAGGGCAGCACGATCATGCCGTCCGTGACGAAAGAGCCGCTGGATATGACGGCGCTGAGGTCCCCTGGGGCGTAGGTCCGGTCAGCCAGCTCCGTCAGCTCCGACAGGGGAGCGCGGGTCTCCAGCGCCCAGGTCTCCCGGGCTGCCTCCGTCACAACGAGGTGGCATTCGCAGCCGGCGCGGCGCAGGGCGCGCAGCAGATTCCGGCTCATAACGACGCCGCTGGCCCCGGAGACCCCTACGATGATCCTCATATTTCATCCATCCTTTCCAGCAGCGCCTCCAGACAGCGCTCGCAGTTCTCCCTCAGCAGCTTCAGGTCCTCCGGCCCGGCGTCGTCCACATGGATGCCCGCCGCAGCGGCGGCGGAGCATTTCCCGGCCCTGGCGGCTTCCTTGGCGAAGCGGGCGGCCACGCTGTCGTCCCGGTGGCCGTAGGCGCAGAGAGAACTGACCGTGGCGCTGCGGCGTTCCGGCTCATACTGGGCAAGGGCCGCGGCCCCCACGTGGGGGGCCTCTCCTCCGGTGATGAGCAGCAGCAGGTCCCCGCCGCAGCGCTCAGCCCTGGCGGTCACGGCATAGCGGCCCTCGCCCCGGGTCACGGTCAGAACGCTCATCTCTTCGGAAACAGCTCCGGCACCCACTTCGCCGGGTCGACTTCCATGAACTCACAGCGCTTGAAGCGGCCGGCGGCCTTTAGCTCATAGGGCACGGTGCAGTCGAAAATACACTTGCAGGCAATGCCGTGGTGACGGCAGCTGGGGTCGTAATCCGGGTCGGAGCTGGGCTCCAGAGGGTGCAGACGCACACCCGGAATGGGAATCACGTCAACGTCCGCCTGGAAACGGGTGGTCATGGCCCACATCACGTCGCTGACGTCGAAGACGTCCACATCCTCATCTACCAGGAATACATGCTTCAGCTCCCGGAAGGCGGCGAAGGCCAGGAGCGCCGCCTGACGCTGCTTTCCCTCGTCGATGGGGGCGGACTTCTTCACCTGGATGGCAGCGGCGTATTTTCCGCCGCCGAAGGGGAGGCAGTAAACATTCTGAACAAAGTCATTTAGAGCGCGCTTCTCCATGAGCAGAATGCTGGCCTCGGTGGGGATGCCTGCCATGGAAACATGCTCCTCACTGGGGCCGATGACCGTCTGCATGATGGGATTTCGCCGCGTAGTGACAGCCTTCACCTTCAGCACGGGCACCTCCGGCAGCGCGGCTCCGATATAGCCGGGGAACTCAGGCATGGCCTTGCCCGTGCCGGTGTTGAGGTCCTCGCGGATGTATTCACCGGGCATCAGCTCACATTCCAGGACGTATTCGCTGTTGGCTATGCACAGCTCGTCGATGGTCAGGCACTTTGTCAGCTCCACCGGCTCGCCCCGCAGGGCCCCGGCACAGGAAAGCTCATCGTAGCCCAGGGGCGTGGTCGGGGACTCGAAGCAGCTGGCGATGCAGCTGGCCGGGTCGACGCCGATGGACACGCTGATGGGCATGGGCTTGCCCAGCTTGGCGTATTTCTCCCGAAAAATGTCCAGATGCCGCCCGCCGGGAACGAAGTACATGCTGATGATATCCTTGCCCTGGATGCACAGGCGGTGGATCGTCACGTCCTTGTCTCCCGTCTCCGGGTCCGTAGCGTAGCAGAGGCCCATGGTGATATATGGCCCGGCGTCCTCCTCCGTGTTGGTCGGCGCGGGGACGAGTCTGCGCACGTCAAAGTCCGGGTCCGTCGCTCGATAGACCAGCTCCTGGCAGGGGACCCCCTCGTTGGGGATCACCACCGGCGGAATGGGCTTCGTGACCGCGTCCATAAGCTTGAAGCCCAGGTTCTCCGGCTTTTCGTCCAGCAGATAGCCGACGCGCTTGCGGCTGGCCAGGACGCCGATGGCCACCCTGGCGTCCGGGTGACCCTTCACGTTGTTGAACACCATCGCAGGACCCTCCTGCGTCGGGCGCATGACGGTGCCGCCTGCTCCGACATAGCGGTAGATGCCGCTGATCTCGGCATGAGGGTCTGCTTCCACATTCGTTTCCACCAGCTGTCCCGGGATGGTCCTGAGGTATTCCAGCGCCGAACGCAGATCCTTTATCTTTGCCATAAATATGCCTCCTTAACTACAAGCCCTTCGTATGTTTCCTGCCGGACGGGAATGCTTCCATCCCTGCGTCGGGCTTGTATTATTCTATCCGATGCCCCCGGCGCCGTCAAGCGAGCTTCCTGCAAAAGGAAAAAGTTCAGGCACCGAGTCCGCTGAACGGGCCTCCGGGAAGCTCCGGACAGAGGATCGCCTGCTGCGCCTTTTTCGGACCGGAACGATTATTCCAAAAGGAATACCGCCTTAGTCATTGTGCATTCCGCGCCGTTCTGTTAAACTGGAGATGCCGCCGGGAAACTGCGGGCCGCCGATTCAGCGCTGCGGAACAAAGCTCGCCGGGCGGAGAACGAACAAGGAGGGTTCAGCGTGAAATACTATGTGGATATCCGGGCCCCCCGTGATGGGAACGGTACGAAGGACAGCCCCTTCCGGCACATCGGCGGCGCAGCTGCCGTTGCGCGGCCCGGCGACGAAGTGCTGGTGGCCCCCGGCATATACCGGGAAACTGTGGACCCGCAGAACGCGGGCAGGGAGGACGCGCGCATCGTTTACCGCAGCGTCGAACCTCTGGGCGCTGTCATCACCGGGGCGGAGGAGGCAAAGGAATGGGAAAAGCAGGCAAGCGGCGTTTGGGTATTCCGCATCCGCAACAGTGCCTTCGGGGACTATAACCCCTATACCACCATCATCAAGGGAGACTGGTACTTCGGGCCCTTCGTACGCCACACCGGCGCGGTCTACCTGAATGACCGCCAGCTCTATGAGGTGCAGAGTCTGGAGGCCTGCATCGAGGGAAAGCCCTATCCCTATTCCTGGGAGCCTGAGAATTCGGTATTCCAATGGTACACCGAGCAGGACGGGGACGAGACCGTGATTTGGGCCAATTTCCAGGACAGAGACCCCAACGCCGAAAAGGTGGAAATCAATGTCAGGCGCAACTGCTTCATGCCCTCCCGCACCGGCGTCGGCTGGATTACCGTCAGCGGCTTCTGTATCAGCAAGGCCGCCACCAACTGGGCGCCGCCCGCCGCCTACCAGGACGGGATGATCGGCCCCCACTGGTCCAAGGGCTGGATTATCGAGGACTGCGAGATCTCCAACAGCAAATGCTGCGGCATCTCTCTGGGAAAATACTACGATCCGGAAAACGACCACTATTTTACCACCCGCCATGTGAAAAGCCCAACCCAGATGGAGCGGGACGCGGTGTGTCGGGGCCAGTATCACGGCTGGACAAAGGAAAACGTCGGCAGCCATATCGTGCGCCGCTGCCACATCCACCACTGTGAGCAAACCGGCATCGTCGGACGTATGGGCGGCGTTTTTTCGGTCATCGAGGACAATCATATTCACCACATCAACTGCATGCAGGAGCTGTCCGGAGCGGAGGTCGCGGGCATCAAGCTCCACGCAGCCATCGACGTGACCATCCGCCGCAATCACATCCACCACAGCACCATGGCCGTGTGGTGCGACTGGCAGGCCCAGGGCACGAGGATCACCGGCAACCTCTTCCACGACAACAATCCGCCCTCCGAGGGGATCCCTCGGGTCCCCGGAGGTATGCCCAGCTGCGATGTGTTCATCGAGGTCAGCCACGGCCCCACCCTCATCGACCACAATATCAGCCTCTCGCGGGTGTCTTTCAAGCTTGCCTCACAGGGCGTGGCGCTGGTGCACAACCTCTGCCTCGGCCCCTTGACCAGCATCGGCAGCGGAACGGATATGCGCCTCAGCGACGGCACTCCCGCGCCGCGCTACACCCCCTACCACATCCGCCACCGCACGGAGGTGGCCGGGATGATGACCTTCCTTCACGGCGACGACCGGGTTTACAACAACATCTTCATCCAGAACTGGCCCGTTCGCCCCGAGGAGTCCCGTCGGGATATGGGCTTCATGATGCGGGACAACCAGGTACAGGGCACCGGCGTTTTCGACGAATACCCCACCTATGACGAGTGGATCGCGCACTTTGAGCTTGACAACCCCCAGCCGGACATGATGGCCATGCAGGACTGGCACTTCGGAAAGCTCCCCGTCTGGGTAAACGGCAACGCCTATTTCAACGGCGCGGTGAGCTGGGTCAACGAGAAGGAAAAGTTTGCCGGAGACGGCGCCTACGCCCGCCTCACGGAAAAAGACGGCAGGCTTTATCTGGACACCAATGTCTATGAGCTGCTGGACGGCTGGAGCACGGATATCATCGACAGCGACCTGCTGGGGGAGGCCTTTGAGCCGGAGCAACGTTTCGAAAACCCCGACGGCAGCGCGATCTTCTTTGACACGGATTATCTGGGCAATCACCGGGCGCTCGCGGCGGTTCCCGGCCCCTTCGTCGGCGCGGAAGCAGCGAAAGGCGCTGTGGGCTGAAGGGCCAAGCTCCCTGACCGCTTCGGGAGGAAGCCCGGGGCGTTCCCCGGGACCGGCGGATGCGCACGTCGAAGAACGGCGGCGCGACCGTCGTCTTCCCGCAGAAGGGGAGCGAATGACGGGGAGAAGGGATACGAACCCCATCCGATCCAATGCCAGAGAGAATGGGAGGGGAGAATCGTTTTGCCCGCTCGGCGAAACGGCTTTGTCCCCTCGGCGGAGGCCGCCATTGGTTTTGCCCGAAGAAAACAAACAAAGAGCATCCCGGCTGAGGCACGGAAGGAGAGAGAATATGCTGGTGTTCAACGTTACGTTCAAATGCAGACCTGACATGAGAGAAGCGTTTTTGAAATCCATCATTTCTGAGGGGATCGACGCAGCCGCCCGCAGAGAAGCCGGGAACCTCAAGTATGACTTTTATCTCCCGGTGGATAACGGCAGCGATCTGCTCCTGATTGAAAAATACAGGGATGCCGACGCGGTTGCCGAACACGTCAGACAAGCCCATACGGCGAAACTGGTCCAGCTGAAGGAAAAATACGTTGCCGACATGATCCTCGAGCAGTACGAAGCCTGAAAATAGCTCGCTTCGTGAGACTTACAGCGGAATAACCGCCCCCGGGCGTGTTGCAAAAAATAAAATCAAGGAGATGTTCCGGAATGAATCTAGCTTCCATGATGCAGACGATGCTCAGTGCAGACAGCATCGCACAGATGAGCAAAAAGACCGGCACGAGCACGGACGAGGTCAAATCCGTGCTGCTTTCCGCGCTGCCCTCGCTGCTCAGCGGCGTTAAGGGACAGGCCAGCAATCGGGATACCGTCGCGGGCTTTGCCGGTGCTCTCGATTCCCATGCCAAGGACGACACCAGCGACGTCGCCTCATTTCTTTCCAATGTGGACATGAAAGATGGCGAAAAGATCGTCGGCCACCTGCTCGGTGGGGAAAAGGCTGCAACGACAAAGGCGGCGGCGAATAAAGCCGGACTCAGCACCGCCGCCACGGGAAGCATTCTCAGTGCCGCGGCGCCGCTGCTCATGAGCCTGCTCGGTCAGCAGGTCACGCAGGCGGTGCAGGCACAGCCCCAGTCTCAGGGGGTCCACCCAATCGGCGGCACACAGCAGCCCTCCGCTTCCGGCGCAGGCCTCTTCGCCGGCCTGCTTGGCGGCGCTCAGCAGCAGGCCCCGGCCCAGGCGGGCATCGGCAGCCTGCTCAGCAGTCTTTTCGGCGGCGCACAACAGCAGCAGCAGCAACAGCAGCAGCAACAGCAGCAGAGCGCGGAAGCAAATCCCCTCGGCAGTCTCGTCGGCGGCATGCTCGGCGACGTTGACGTCACCTCTCTGCTCTCCGGCTTCCTCGGGTCCGGAAAATGATTGTCTCCGGACCTTTCTTCCTGCGTCAGACGCCCGTGGAAAGGCCCGATTTTCGATTGACGGCTTGAAATGGGGATAACTCTGTTTGAGGTTGCGGTATGGACGACAGAATCGAGAGACAACTGGCGTTCTCCCTGGAGATCGACAAGGAGAAGAACATATTCAGGCAGACGCATCTGTCTGCTCACGGACGCAAGGAAAACGACGCCGAGCATGCCTGGCATATGGCGATCATGGCATATCTTCTGAAGGAGTACGCGAATGAACCGATCGACATCTCCCGAGTCATGCTCATGTGCCTGATTCATGACATCGTGGAGATCGACGCCGGCGATACCTATGCCTATGACGAGGAGATGCTGGCAAGCCAGAAGGAAAGGGAAGATGCCGCAAAGGAGCGGATCTTCTCCCTTCTCCCGGCGGACCAAAAAGCAGAACTGACTGCGTGCTTCGATGAATTTGAAGCAAACGACACGCCGGAAGCCCGATTTGCCCACGCAATGGACAACTTCCAGCCGCTGCTGCTGAATCACAGCAACGGAGGCAGCGACTGGCGGGAGCACGGCGTGAGCGCCGCTCAGGTCTACCGTCGGCAGGAAAAAACGCTGGCAGGCTCCGCACGGCTGTATGAGATCACAGATATGATCCTGAAAGAAAATGTCGCCAAGGGGAATCTGAAGGCGCCGGAGCAAAGCTGACGGCTGCCGGCGGAAAGAACCGTTGTTCGCCGTAAGGGAGATCCGCGGGGAGATTATGTGAGCTTTGGCGCCGGAGCCGTGGGGCGCAGCGTGAACGCTTTGAAGAGGATGCCGATACCGTCTTCGCCGCCGTAAATGAAAAGCTTTGGGAACTGTGAGTCCATGAAGAAAGCGGTTGCTGGACGCCGCGTCGCCGAAGCACCCGATCCCTTTGCGCGTGCAGAGGGCCTCGGAGCATACCCAGTCCTTCGCCGGCGCTTTGCTGCCTCCGAACGCCGGCGGCTGCGGACAACCGTAAACGCAGCCCGCCGGGGACGATTTCAATGCCTTCAGTCCCAATCACCCATTTTGCATCCACGTGAGGAATCCCATCTTGCCCAAATGGAATACGCCGACCATCTGAGCCATTCGGTCAGGTGATCGGCGTATGTATTTGTCATGTATTCGCATTGAAAGGGGGCCGGGATTGACGTATAATACAATCAAACTTTGCGCTTGGATGAATTGGATGAATCAATTCTATGCGCTTTGTGCCGTCTCCTGATTCCTGTATGAATGAGCTGCATCTCCCGCAGAGGGATGCAGGAGAGCAAGCGATGATCTGCCTTGGTGCCGTCCTTATCGCGGGATGCAGTTTTGCAGCGGCGTTCCCTGAACCCGTGCGGGGCGGCAGAGGCAAGCCCGTTCTGCCATAAACAGATTCCAATTAATTAACATATTAACACGGTAAGGAGTTGGATGATTCCGTGGAAAGGATTCTCAAAAAAGCATTCGGCGGTCTCATTTTGACTTGGCCCAAGGTGATCATAACGGCCGTCCTGGCGGGCGTTTTTACGGCTGTAATGGCAATCGTTCCGGGGCTTCATTATACTTCATTTCACGCAATCACGGTCACTTTTGAGCTGTGGATACTGTTCGGCATTCTTATCATCATGAACAGCAAGAGCAATCTTGATTCGGCGCTGAAATGCTTTGTGTTTTTCCTCATCAGTCAGCCGCTGGTTTATCTCATCCAAGTACCGTTCAGCCATCTCGGCTGGCAGCTGTTCAATTATTATGGATATTGGTTTATCCTGACGCTCCTCTGTTTCCCCATGGGCTTTGTCGGCTATTGGATGAAAAAGGGCAAGTGGTGGGGATACCTGATCCTTCTGCCGATGCTTGTATTGACGGCATATTCTTACTTGACATACTTTTCGGATCTTCAGTTCTCCATGCCGAGATATCTTCTGATCACCCTGTTCTGCGCCTGCGCCATGATCTTATATCCCGTGGCAATCTTTGAAAACCGAAGAATAAAAACTGCGGGAGCGGCGCTGGGCGCTGTTGCCGTTATGATCCTGACGGTCCTTCGCCTGCTGAATCCTCCCGTATACAGCGCCGAAATTATGTCTAACGGGAATGAAAACCGATTTGACAGCTCCTACACGGCTTATCTTGCAGATGAGAAATACGGGAATGTTGAGATCCGGTATAATAACAGCGTTGAAGTTTATATGCTGCACGCGGATTTCAAGAGAGCCGGCGATACCGTGTTGACGCTGGTTTCACCCGCCGGTGTGAAAACTGTGTATGATCTTCACATTGAACGGGATTATTACGAAGTGACAAAGAGAAACGACTTTGAAGAAGTAAGCAAATGATATCAGAATAAGAAAGAAGCAATTGAGATTCGGAAGAGCCCGATACCGGGGACTGGGAAAGCAGCAGGCATAATGCAATACTCTGTTCACAGCGGCGAATCTGGTTCAGGCTGTCAGGTCTCTGCCTGGCAGCTTGTTTTTGCGCGTCTTCACAGACAAGCTCCTTGTCATCGCCGACAGTTTTCCAATGCACAGCCGGGGCTGCGCTTCCATGCCTGCTATTTCTTTGGCCTGGTTCGGCGTTCACGCAGCCCGCTTCATTCCTCCGCCAGCAGCCACTGCCGGCCGTCGGGGAGCTCAAGCAGCGCGCCGCGGTACTGCTCCGTGACCGCGCCGTCCGGCATCCGCCGCACCAGGACTTCCTCCCGGTAGTCCGGGTCCTCATACCACCGGCTGAAATAGAGCCGGTCCCCGTCCCGGAAGCAGAAGCTCTCGGCGGGGTGGATGGCAAAATTCGCCTTGTCCGGCCAGAGCACTTGAAAACGCTCCGCCGTCTGCCGCGTCAGGCAGAGCGGGGATACGTGCGGCATCAGGTTGTAGCAGTCCTCCACGGCGCAGCGCGGCAGGGTGACGATGGGCGTGACCGCGCCGCTTTCGTCTGCGTAGCGCAGCAGCCGGATCTCCCCGGCGGGGAAGTCCGCCAGCAGGATCACGATGCCGCCGTCCCAGGCGGGCAGCCCGAAATACTGTCCCTCTCTGGCCTGCACCGGCTCCACCACGCGCCCGTCCGGATAATGGACGAAGATCAGCCGGTTCTGCCGGATGCGGTGTCCGTCGCGGTACAGCTCCTCCGCTTCGTATAAGTCCCCGGAGGTGTGGTCCGTCCCCCAGTACCATTCCCGGCTGCCGGTGAGCGGCGCCAGATAGGAGATGCCGCCGGTATTGATTCGTTTGATCGTCATTCTGCGCCCCTCACTAATCCGTTGCCGACGCCAGGATCACGGCATAGCGGCCCATTTTCCTGTCGTAAACCGTCAGGCAGAGCGTACCCCACCACTCGTGCCCGTCGTCGAAATAGTTCGACCAGTCGGTGGTCCATCTGTATACTTCGAGCTCATCCGTCCCCTTGGGGAACAGGGCAGCGTTGAGCCGGTCAAAATCCGCGTCGGTATAGCGGACCCCGTGCGGCGGATGCAGAAACGCGCCGCGGTAGTTCAGCTCCTCCGCTTCGCGCGGCGGCGCAAACAGTTCGCCGACGTCGATCGGCTTTCCCAGCGCCGCGCTCAAGTCATAGACGCAATCCCAATCGTCTTCGGAGAGCGTTTGAAACGCCAGCTTCAGCGCCAGTCGATGCGCCTCGCAGCCCCGGAAGGACGATGAACTGCCCGGCACGATGCGATAGTCGATCACACAGCGCGGATACTCGGCAAGAAGCGCGTAAAAGGGCTCTTCCTCCTGCTTCGGCGCTTCCTTCGGCTCCGCGGTGATGCGGTCATAGTCATCCTCGCTGAGATGCCCGTTCACCAGCGCCAGCCTCGCGTAGCGCCTGTACTCCGCGTCCGTCAGGAGGTAAAACGCGGCTGTCGAGCCGATGGCGCTGCCGATGTTGTATTCCTCGTAGTGCTCGAGGAGATACCGTCCCCCGGCGTCCACGCCGACCGTGCGGCAGCTGCGGCTGTTTTGATTGACGTCCACGGTGAACAGTTTCTGATAGCCATCCGGCTTGCCGTCAAGCTGATTGCTGAGCTTCCGCCGTCCCGGCTCCCGCTGTACCGACGGACCGTCGGCAGTGAGCGTATCGCGGACAATGGCGTCGACGAGCGCCTTGCGGCTGCCGTAGCCGGAGGGGATCGCCACGATGGTGTACCACTTTCCGGGATAGTCCCAATGCTCCTGAAAGTAGTCCTCCACCGGGTGACGGTCGACGACCTCCGTGATATGCGGCCGCGTCTTGCGGACGATCGCAAGCGCCTCCAGGTGGACGCCCTCGCGGAACTCCGAAGCATACTTGAGGTCTTGCTCGCTGTATTGTGACATGGCCTGAACCCCCCGTGCGTCCCTTCAATCCAGTTTGTTTTCGGACAGCAGATACTTGCCTCTGCCGCCCTTCATGACTTCGCCGAACACGACTGCGAAGGAGCTCCCAAGGATCAGCACGGCGTCGAAGCACATAACCGCCTGGCGCACGGCGTCCTTCAGAGGGAGAAACTGCTCATCCATAAAGAAATCCGGCGACAGGACAAGACACAGCTCATCATGCGCCTGGACAAACCTTGCAAACGCCGGCTCGCGATCCAGGTCCTCGCCCGCCATCACGATCTTCGCCGGGTCGAGAAACGCCCCTGCCTGGTGGCAGAACCTGCTGACGCCGTCGTATCGTTTTTTCGGCGTCGTCAGTTCATAGAGGAGCCGTTCCCGCTTTTCTCTGCGGATGAACGTCTGAACAAAGTGCCGTTCAAGTGAATTGTCCATCGGGCTGATGCTCATTTCAGTCCACATAGTGGATGCGGCTCTCGTCCCAGCGATCCTGCTGCTTCCGCTCCTCTGCCGGGTACCCGTACGGGAACAACGCGTAGGCGCGCAGCTGCTCCGGGATATCCAATATCTTTTCTACGGCCTCCATGCGCTCCGCCAGCGGCGCGATGCCCATCCAGACGCCGCCGAGTCCCTGCGCGTCCGCTTCCAGCCACATGTTCTCCACCGCTATGGCGAGGTCGATCTCCGCATATGCCGGCATCGCGCAGTCCTTCCGATACACCGGCACGATGACGGCGGGCGCATGCTCGGCTGAGCGCGCATAGGGATGGCTCATAGCCAGTTCACGGATCTTCTCCCGGTTCGTGACCACATAGAACTCCCACGGCTGCTGGTTGGCGGCGGAGGGGGCCTGCATGGCGGCGCGGAGAATCGCTTCGGTTTTCTCTTTCTCCACCGGCCTGTCCTGAAAGCGGCGGATGCTGACTCTGTGATAAATGCTATACATCCCTGCCATCCTGCCTTTCTTCGGCGGTTCGTTTCATCAAAGGCGTGTTTCTGTTTTTCGATTTGGTTTTTGTCGCCTGAAAGCTGTCGTCGAGCCATCGGCAGATATCCTCAAACGGCACCGTGCCGTCCAGTACCGCCGTGACCCAATTCCATTTGCCGCTGGGATAGCCCCGCAGATAGCCAAGCTGCTGCATCAGGAAATCTGCCAGAAGAGGATCCTTCACCTTCAGGGAAACCACCTCGACCGGCCCCTTTCCGGCGAGGCCGAAAGCGGCGCGTTCCTTGACGATGAAGACGGCAAACCATTTCCCGGTATCCGCGTGACGATAAATCGCGTAGTCTTCCTTTGAGAACGGTAGGATCTCTGGCTCTATCCCATAGCTCTTTTTCACGTAAGCGTCCAGCTGCGCACGGATGGTATTCGATGGAACAGCGCTCATTTTGTCAATGACTGTGCTTTTGCACTCGTGCTGCATATCAGAATACCTCCGGGGTCATTTTCGGATGAACCGCTCGTCCGACGCGTTTTCCTCAGCGCTCATATACCGCTCCACCGTCATGTGGAGATCATACTTTTCCCGGAGCGCCGCGATCGTCTGCATCATCGGGCTGGCATGGTGCGCGTCGATCGCAGACTGGTCCCGCCAGCTGTCGATCAGCAGAATCGTTTCCGGATCATCCAGCGGCGCATAGTATTCATAGCGGATATTACCTTCCTCCGCCCGGATCGCCGCCACCGTGCCGGAATCCATCATCTCCCCGGCGAACGCCCGTGCGCTGCCATTGACGCCGGTATACCGGATATTGACCGTGATCATTTCGCTGCCTCCTTCGCAGCGGGCACGTGTTCTCCCCGTGACAGGGGTAGAATGAGCGACGGTATCTTAAGAGGTATCGCCGCGTTGCTTGGTCCCAAAATCTGGGACCAACCTATATGGCCCGCTTCGGCTTTCACTAGCCGTGATCCATCTACACCGTAACACAGTTTTTCCCGCTTTTCAATCATCCGGGTCTTATGATCTGCTCGAATTTGATTACGTTTTGCAGGACCTTTTCAGCTTCCCGCTTTGCTTTGTTCAGATTGAGGCCATGAGAGGGGGAACTCCTTTTTGCTGCAAAACGCAGAAATGGACAGAAAAAGTCCGAAAATCCACCTTCAAAGCGGATTTTCGGACGAATTGTGGCGGAGAGTGTGGGATTCGAACCCACGGTACCGTGAGGTACACCTGATTTCGAGTCAGGCTCGTTATGACCACTTCGATAACTCTCCATGTATTTTCAGCCTTCGCGATCCTCAATAGCGCCTCAGAAAAAGGAGAGAAGCGGAGGAGAGAAGCCAGCGACATTTCGCTGCCGCTTAAGCCGCGTAGTCCGTGAAAACCAAGGGGCTGCGGCGAAGGCCCGCATGCCCGCATATCTTAGCATATGTTACCCCGATTTGCAAGCAGTTTCCATTTCTTGCGTTTCCGCAGAACAGCGCTGGGTTGGGGGGATCATGCGGAGGAGGATCTGCCGCGTGATGATGTGGGAGGTCCGCTTCAGGAGAAAAGACGGCGGGGACAGCGCCTGCTGTCCCCGCCGAAAAGGTCTTTACTTCTCGAACTTCTTGTTGGCGGCGACCCAATCCAGATCGGCGCGGGCCTTGCCGAAGCCGATGGTGTCCTTGGGAGGCTGGGCACCCTGGGCGGGCGGAGCCATGCGGCGCTGCTTGAGGCTGGCGCTCATATCGTAGCCCTCGCGCTCAGAGTTGAGCATGATGTCCTCTTCCGTGGGAGGCTGCTTCTGCTTCTCTTCCCAAGCCCGCATGCCTTCGGGGCTGGCATAG
>JAEEGL010141185.1_pt1 | contig 36430 bp, 29 predicted proteins | sample 9134231 | NCBI WGS metagenome assembly JAEEGL01 (sample SAMN16246548, study PRJNA631951) | gut metagenome | biome: gut microbiome; feature: rumen; material: fiber-attached | host: Bos | place: Iran: Karaj | collected 2018-10 | reverse complement strand
ACCAGCTACTCCATTAGCATTACTAGCACGTAAAGTAACAGAACCAGTTCCACGACAAGCAACATCAACTTGAATAGCACCAGTTGTTCTAGGTTGTGCACTACTTAATGATAAAGCAGCAACAGCAATATCATCACTACTGAATGTTTTAATACGTGTTTTTCCATCAGTAGATTTAATTATTGTTTTAACAACATCTCCCTTTTTACATTTAATGTTACTTTTTTCAAATACAACATTATTTGAATTTGAAGTAACCAATAAACCAGCTGAAGTAGTTGCTCCTCTATTAGAATAAGCTCTAACAGTTGTACTACCTTGTTTTTTACAAACAACATCAATTCTTCTACAATTTGGACATTTAGGTTGCATAGAACTCTTCTTTACAGTAGCAATACTAGTATTATCAACACTATATGATTCAACTCTAGAATTCATATCTGTAGTAATATTGACACCAACTGTTTGCCCAGCACTACATTTTATATTATTCTTATCAAATTTAATTGTACTAGGTTCTTTAGTAACTATAACTTTTGCAGTTGCTTTTTGACCACTCTTAGTATTAACAGATACTGTTGTAGTACCTTTTAATCTACAATTAATTTTAATTGGTTTACAAGATAAACAAAGTGCTCCCTTAAAATCTTCAAAAGCAACTTGACTTATACCAGCAACAAATCTATTACCACTTGTAAGAGATTTTAATCTTGTATCTGTACCATAAACATAATAAGTATAAATAGTCTCTCCTGGTTTACAAGTATAAGTATCCTTTGCTAACGTAACCTTATCCCCTACATAAATTTGTTTTTCTTTACTTTTAATTGCAATATCAGCCATATCATCAGTAGTTAGTTTTAAACACAAACATACAATAGATAATAACCCCACCAACACTAATAGTCTTTTATCTCTACCTGACATACCATACACCTCTATTATCATTATACTATTGCCATCTAAAAAATAGAATAATTATTTATTATGTTTACACATATTTATGACTAGTTATTTATAAAAAATATGTTATAATAACCTCGGGAGATGAGAAAAATGAAAGTACCTTTTAAGGCTGGGAATATTTTAATTCCAAAAAATACTGATATGTTTAAATGGTGTGTTGTTGCATGTGACCAATACACATCAGAACCAGATTACTGGAACGAAGTACAATCTATCGTTGGAGATAGTCCTTCTACATTAAATTTAACTTTACCAGAAATCTTCTTAGAAGATGATGATGTAGAAGATAGAATTAAAAGAATCAATGAAAATATGAAAGACTATCTAGATAAAGATTTATTCAATGAATATACTGATTCAATGATTTATCTAGAAAGAACACAAAATGATGGAAAAGTAAGAGAAGGATTAATGGGATTAGTTGATTTAGAAGACTATTCTTATGAAAAAGGATCTCAAACTCTTATTAGAGCAACTGAAAAAACAGTTATTGAAAGAATTCCACCTAGAATGAAAGTTAGAGAAAATGCATTATTAGAATTACCTCATATTATGATTTTAATCGATGATGATAAAAAAGAAATAATTGAGAATTTAAAAAATGTTGTTACTGATGAAGATATTGTATATGATACTGACTTAATGCAAAAAGGTGGTCACATTAAAGGATATAAATTATCTAATGAAACTATTAATGATGTAATAACTAAATTAGAAAATTTAGCTGATAAAGATAATTTTGAAAAGAAATATAATGTTACTGATAAAGGCGTATTATTATTCGCTATGGGAGATGGAAATCACTCTCTAGCAACTGCTAAAGCTTGCTACGAAAAATTAAAAGAAACTATGAGTGAAGAAGAATATCTAAATCATCCAGCAAGATATGCTTTAGTTGAATTAGTAAATCTTCACAGTGAAGCATTAAAGTTTGAAGCAATTCATAGAGTTATCTTTGATGTAGATGTAGAAAACTTAGTTGAAGAATTAAATAAATACTACACTATCAATGAAGATGGAAATGGACAAAAATTCGAATTAATTACTAAGGATTATGATAAAACATTATATATTGAAAACCCTAAATCTAATATTCCAGTTGGATCAATTCAAGTATTCTTAGATGAATACTTAGCTGATCATCAAGGAAAAATTGACTACATCCATGGAGATGACACTACTAAAGAAATGGCTTCAAAAGAAGGAAATGTTGGTATAATCTTTGATGCAATGTCTAAAGGGGATTTATTTAAAACTGTTATTTTAGATGGAGCACTTCCAAGAAAAACCTTTTCTATGGGACATGCTCATGATAAGAGATTCTATTTAGAAGCAAGAAAGATTAAATAATTGAAAAATCATAGAAGAAAATAAAGAGATTCAAAAAGAAAAAAACGATTAGATAACTAATCGTTTTTATTTTCTTTATTTATAGTATGTTTTAATTCTTTTGAATTTAATAATTCTTTAACTAAAGCAGGCTGTAAATTCATATTAATAACCTCATCAAATGAATACCATGAATTAACAGAATTATTTTTATCAATTGTCTTTATAGGTTCTTTATCAAAATTATATTTAGAAACATCTACTCTGTAAATAAATAATAATTCATGAAAACTATATCCTTTTAAATCAAAGAAGTTCTCAACAACATTAATTAACGTAGTATCATCTTTATTAATAGAAAAACCTAATTCTTCTTTTATTTCTCTAATAAGAGAAGTCTGAGTATCTTCATTAAAATCAACTCTACCACCTACTAAAGCATAATAATCATCACCATCAGTATGTTGTAATAAAAGTTGATCATTATCAACAATAATGCCTCCTACTCTAAAGTTAAACTTAGTATTTAATTCTTCATTAATATAAACAATATCTTTCATAATATCACCATCTTCATTATAACATAAATAAATAAAAAAGAATGAGTACTCATTCTTTTTAATCAAAAAATTTATGCATTAGTTTATTTAAATCTTTATAATTAATAGGCTTAGCTAAATAATCATTAAATCCTTCTTCTAAATATTTCTCTCTAATACCACTATATGAATTAGCAGTTAAAGCTATAACAGGTGGTATAACACTTCCTGATGATTTAATAACATTTAGTGTTGCTACTCCATCCATATCAGGCATCATATGATCTAAGAAGATTAAATCATATTTAGTATTCTTAATCTTATCAACACAATCTTGTCCGCTAGTTGCAGAATCAATAGTAGCTTTGTAACCTTCTAGTAGTCGAGTCGCAATCTTTATATTAATTGCATTATCATCAACAATTAATAATCTCTTTCCTGTTAGATCAAGCACTCTATTTTCAGGAACATCTTTCGATTTATTATCAAAGATTTCTCCAATCTTTACATCACTAACAACCTTTTGACTAATATAGATAAAATACTTAGTACCTTTACCAACTTCATTCTTAAAGTCCATATTACCTTCCATCATACCAATATACTGTTTAGCAACTTCAAGACCTAATGTAGTACTATCGATGATATTACCATCTTCTCTTTCACCCATCTTAACAAAATCATTAAAGTCAAAGTTCAAATATTCTTCTTTCATTTCATGACCAGTATTAGAAACAATTATTTCAAACCAGAACTTATCATCATCTGATTGTTTTTTCTTAACTTCTAAAGTTATTTTTCCATAATTAGTATATTTCAATGCATTCATTAAAACATTTAAAACAATCTTCACAATCTTTTGATTGTCTCCATAATATCTTCTAGGTAAATTAGGATCAACATCAATATTAAAAGTAATCTCTTTATTATTAATCTTAGATGAGAAAACACTATTAATTTCAAATATTAAATCTTGTAGATCATATTCCCTATCAACAACATCTTCTTTTTCAGATTCAATTCTAGAAATATCTAAAATATTATTAATTAAATCTAATAATGTAATACTTGCATCATGAATATTCTTAACATCCCCTCTAACATTATCCTCTGACCAATCACTTTGAGTTAACAATGATTCACTAAAACCAAGAATTGTACTCATTGGAGTTCTAATCTCATGACTCATATTTTCTAAGAATTCAGTTTTAGCTTTATTAGCAGCCTCTGCCTTTTCTTTTGATTCTTTTACTTCAGCTAATAATTGACTATCTTGACTTTCTAAAGTAAAGAAAAGTGTCGCAATCATAAAACTAAATAAATATGTTAAAAGATTTAAATCATAACCAGTTATCGCAGTAATCGCAAGAACTATTATTATTATAAAAAATGAAAAACGAATTGGTATTTTCTTTTGTATTGGAAGATTAAACTTCTTCATTAAAACAGCTATAATCATAATAGTACCAACAACAAAACCAATAAAATAAATAAAGTATGATGCTACACCAGAAAATAAATAAATATCATTCATTGCATTATTAAATTCAATTGGTAAGAAACAAGAAATTATAGAAGAAACAATAGCCAATACAACTAAAAAACGTGAATACCTTTTTCTTAAAAGTATTTCTCTTTCTTTTTCATAGGAACGCATCATAATAATAAGGAAATAATACATAAAACTCATTATCCAAATTATAGTTCCAATCAAATAAAGTCTACTAAGAATTTCAGTTATAACAGGAAACGACTCAACATTAGCTAAAAAATATATATTAACAATTTCTAAAACCAAAAGAAACAAAGTTAAAATCAATAAAAATTGAAAGTTATTATCTTGAGTCTTTCTTTGTCTTCTTTTAGTATAGTACATAATTGCTACTAAAATTAGGAATATCAAAGCACAAACAGAAAATCCCATACTTGTAAAAAATTTAGAAGTCACATTTATCACCCCTATTTACATACACTACTCTATAATACATTATAATTCATAATGATAAAGAAAACAATTACACTAAACAAAAAAATAATTGATTATACTATATTAGACAAATAAAAAGAATGAATAATCATTCCTCTTATTTGAAAAATTTATTTATGATTCTATTTAATTCTGATCTATTAATTGGTTTTGATAAATACTCATCAAATCCTTCTCTTAGATACATTTCTCTAACACCAGTAATCGCATTTGCTGTTAATGCTACAATTGGAGGTATTTTATAATCTGCTAATTTCTTTAAAATATGTACTACTTCGATACCATCCATCTCAGGCATCATATGATCTAAGAAGATAATATCATAATGTTGACCTTCTTTAATCTTATATACACAATCTTTACCTGTAGTCGTAGTTACTATTTCAAAATTATATTTTTCAAGTACCTTTTTAGCGACTTTTAAGTTCAATTCATTATCATCAACAACCAATACTTTCTTTCCAGTACAATCTAAATAATCAATCTCATCACTTTGTTTAATTCCATCACGTATATCTCCAATAGGTGTTGGATCAACTATTTTTTGAGGTACTTCTACATAGAATGTTGTTCCTACTCCATAATCACTTTCAAACCAAATCTTTCCACCTAATAAATCAACATATTTCTTAGTAATGACAAGACCTAATCCAGTTCCTTCTATCTCATTAGTAGTAGCTGAATTCAAACGAGAGAACTTTTCAAATAATTTATCATAATCTTCTTTCTTAATACCATAACCAGTATCAGATATCCTAAATTTTAATGTTACATCATTATTTTTAATTTCTTTTGTTATCGCTAAAGTTATTCTACCAACTTCAGTATATTTCATTGAATTAGTTAGAATATTTAATAATACTTGAAACAACTTAGTAGAATCACCATACATTGTCATAGGAATTTCACTATCAACATCAGTTACAAATTTTATTGGTCTATTAGATAATCTAGTTTCAATCATATTCTTTAAACCAATAATTATATTCCCAATTGAATATTCTTTTTGAACAAGAGTTTCATTCCCAGACTCTATTTTTGAAATATCCAAAATATTATTAATTATGTCAAGCAAATTATTACCACTAGAGGCAATATGACTTATATCATTTTTAATTTGTTCAGGATCATAATCTGGATTAGCTAAAATAGTTTCGCTAAATCCAATAATCGCATTCATTGGACTCCTAATTTCATGTGACATATTAGATAAGAAATCAGTCTTAGCTAAATTAGATTTTTCAATATCATTCTTTAACTTTTCTAAATTATTAACCATCATTAAATCAGGATTTTCAATATAAAAGTATAAGAAATAAACCGCAATTGTAAAACCTAAACCAAATAAAACTGTCTTAGGAAAAATAAATTGCAATAAAACAATAATTCCCATATCGCAAAGTAAAAGTAGTGAAGATTTTCTACCACGAGAACTAGCTTCATTTTTTCTTCTATACATTAACAAAATAATAAACATCGTTACTATAGTTCCAAATATAAAAGTAATATATGCAGGTAAACCAGGAATATATGTAAATTCTTCTTCAGTAGTAATTGTTTTAAATGGTAAAAACATATATATAATCAAAACAACAATAGTAGAAATAGTAACAATTTTACACCTGGTTTCATTTTTAATTAAATCAATAATTTTATAAGTAGTAACATTCTTTAAGAAACAATAGCAATATATATAAGCAAGACAAAACCATATAATTCCAATAAACCAATGGATTCGCACTAATACATAAAACATATAAGAATGATCAACATAGAAAAACCAAATTGAAGGTAATATTTCTGACAATACAAGTAAAAATGACACCCAAAGTATCAATCGATATAATTTACTTCCAATAGTAGATGGTTTTTCTTGCAAATAATAAGAAATCATTAATAAAATCATAAAACCCAAACTACCAAAAGTTAATACTAGTCCAGTTCCCATAACATCAAACCTTTCTATACTTTTTTATATTATTCTATAATAAATTATAATTTATAATCACGAATAAAACAATTATAATACAAAATAAAAATATTAGTTTTCACCAATAAAACAACACAAATAAAAAGAGTGGCTGATAACACTCTTTTATTTAAAATATTTGTTTATTATTCTATTTAATTCCGATCTATTTATAGGTTTTGATAAGTATTCATCAAATCCTTCTCTAAAATACATCTCTCTAACTCCAGTTATCGCATTAGCTGTTAAACATACAATTGGTGGAATTTTATAGTCAGCTAATTTCTTTAAGATGTGAACTACTTCAATTCCATCCATCTCAGGCATCATATGATCTAAGAAGATTATGTCATAGTGTTGACCTTCTTTAATCTTATAAACACAATCTTTACCTGATGTTATAGTTTCAATATCAAACTTATACTGTTTAAGAACTTTCTCAGTTACTTTTAAGTTTAATTCATTATCATCAACTATTAAAACTTTCTTTCCAGTACAATCTAAATAATCAATTTGATCACCTTGATTACTACCTTCTCTAATATCACCAATTGGTGTTGGATCTACTATTTTTTGACTTACTTCTACATAAAATGTTGTCCCTACTCCATAATCACTTTCAAACCAAATTTTTCCATCTAATAAATCAACATATTTCTTCGTAATAACAAGTCCTAATCCAGTACCCTCTATCTCATTTGTAGTGGCTGTATTTAAACGAACAAATTTTTCAAATAAAGTATCATAATCTTCTTTTTTAATACCATAACCAGTATCAGATATAGTAAATCTTAAAGTAACATCATTATTCTTAATCTCTTTTTGTACATCTAATTTTATTCTACCTACTTCAGTATATTTAATTGAATTTGCTAAAATATTTAATAAGACTTGAAATAATTTAGTCGCATCACCATAAACTCTACTAGGTATATCATTATCAACTTCTACTATAAATTTAATAGGTCTATTAGCTAATCTTGCTTCAATAATACTACTCAATTCCATTACTATATTACCAACAGAATATTCTTTTTGAACAAGAGTCTCATTACCAGATTCTATCTTTGAAATATCTAAAATATTATTAATGATATCTATTAAGTTATTACCACTTGATGCAATATGCTCAACATCAACTTTAGTTTGTTCAGGATCATAAAAAGGATTATTGATAATTGTTTCACTGAATCCAACTATCGCATTCATCGGACTTCTAATTTCATGAGACATATTAGATAAGAAATCTGATTTAGCTAAACTTGATTTTTCAATATCTACTTTTAATTTTTCTAAATCATTTACCATCATTAAATCAGGATTCTCAATATAAAAATACAAGAAATATAATTGTAATCCAGCACCTAATCCAAATACAGCAGTTCTTTGAAATACCGCTTGAAATAAAACTATAATAATCATTTCAACAAGTACTATAATAACCGCATTTCTACTACGACTATCAACATCATTACGTCTTCTAATTAGTAGAAGTACTATTAAAGTAACCGATACAACACAATAAGATATAGTAAAATAACTAGCTAAACCAGGAATAAAAGTATATGTTTCATAGGTCATATCTTTAAACGGTAAAAACATATATATAAAAACACAAATAATAGTAAATATAGTAAAATACTTACACCTATTATCTTTTCTAATTAAATCTCGAACTGAAACAAAATGACTATTCTTTAAAAAGCAAACACTATATAAGTACAACACCCAAAACCAAGCTATACCTGTAAACCAGTGTAATCTTAGAAATAAGATTTTAATAAAATCTATACTATTAGGTAAAAAAGAATACAAAGCAGCTATAATTTCAGTAACGAGAAGAACAATAATATTATATATTAATAATCGATATAATTTTCTTCCCAATGATTTATTATTTTGTTGTTGTAAAAAATATGAAACCATTAATAAAACCATAAAACCAAAACTACCAAAAGTTAATACCAGTCCTGTTTTCATATTCCCACGCCTTTCTATTCACTATATTTATACACTACTCTATAATATATTATATAGAAAAAAGAGCAATAAAACAATTAAATCATAGAAAATGTTTGCTATTAAACATATATTTACATTATTACCCACAAAAAAGAATGACATTAATCATTCTTTTACTTGAAATATTTATTAACAATTCTATTTAATTCTGATCTATTTATCGGTTTTGATAAATACTCATCAAATCCTTCTCTTAGATACATTTCTCTAACACCAGTTATCGCATTTGCTGTTAATGCTACAATTGGAGGTATTTTATAATCAGCTAGTTTCTTTAAAATATGTACTACTTCGATACCATCCATCTCAGGCATCATATGATCTAAGAAGATAATATCATAATGTTGACCTTCTTTAATCCTATATACACAATCTTTACCATTATTGATAGTATCAATTTCAAACTTATATTTTTCCAATACTTTTCTAGCAACTTTTAAGTTTAATTCATTATCATCAACAACCAACACTTTCTTTCCAGTACAATCAAGATAATCAATATCATCACCTTGTTTACTACCTTCTCTAATGTCTCCAATTGGTGTTGGATCTACTATTTTTTGTGTTACTTCTACATAGAATGTTGTTCCTACTCCATAATCACTTTCAAACCAAATCTTACCACCTAATAAATCAACATATTTCTTAGTAATAACAAGTCCTAATCCAGTACCTTCTATTTCATTTGTAGTAGCAGATGTTAAACGAGAGAACTTTTCAAATAATTTATCATAATCTTCTTGTTTAATACCATAACCTGTATCAGTTATTTTAAACTTTAGAGTAACATCATTATTTTTAATATCTTTTGTAGCATCTAATCTAATTCTGCCTACTTCAGTATACTTAATTGAATTAGTTAAAATATTTAATAATACTTGGAATAACTTAGTTGAATCACCATATACTTTACTTGGTATATCACTATCAACTTCAGCAATAAATTTAATAGGTCTATTAGCTAATCTTGCTTCAATAATACTTCCTAACTCCATGATTACATTTCCAACAGAGTATTCTTTTTGATCAAGCGTTTCGCTACCAGACTCAATTTTAGAAATATCCAGTATGTTATTAATAATATCCAGCAAGTTATTGCCCGAAGTTGCAATATGTTCAATATCACTCTTGGTCTGCTCCGGATCATAATCTGGATTATTTAATATAGTTTCACTAAATCCAACTATCGCATTCATCGGACTTCTAATTTCATGAGACATATTAGATAAGAAATCAGATTTAGCTAAATTAGATTTTTCAATATCCACTTTTAACTTTTCTAAATTATTAACCATCATTAAATCAGGATTCTCTATGTAGAAATATAAGAAATACATACCTAAACCAAAGGCTAATCCTAAAATTAATGTTCTTGGAAAAACAACTTGGAAAACCATAGTAATACTTGCATCTAATAAGATTAGAATAATTGCTCTTCTACTACGTGCACTAATCTCATTTCTTCTTTTAATAACTAATATAATCAAAAGAATTACGGTTATAATAGCAAAAGAAGCAACAAAATAAGCAGCTAAACCTGGCAAATAAGTAAAAGTATCATAAGTCATTCTCTTAAATGGTAATATCATATATATAACAAAACCAATAAAGAACAATATAGAAACAATCTTACATCTAAAATCAGTTTTTATTAATTCAATTATATCTTTAGCATTTATATCTTTTAAGAAACAAATACTATATAAGTAAAAAACATAAAACCAAGATAAACCAATTAACCAAGTTAAACGTAGGAAAAAATATCCCCAAAATACTGAATCACCACTAACAATAAAGTGTGCAGCTCCAATTTGAGTTACAAGAATACCAATTACTATATATAACATCAATCTATATAATCTACTACCTAGATTTTGAAGGTGTTCTTGTAAGAAATATGAAATCATTAATAATATCATGAAGCCGAAACTACCAATTGTTAATATTAATCCTGTCTTCATACAATTCCCCTTTCTATCTTTTATTGTTGATCAAACAACTTATGCATTAATTTATTTAAATCTTTATAATTAATAGGCTTAGCTAAATAATCATTAAACCCTTCTTCTAAATACTTTTCTCTAATACCACTATATGAATTAGCAGTTAAAGCTATAATTGGTGGTATAGTACCTCCAGATGATTTAATAACATTTAATGTTGCTACTCCATCCATTTCAGGCATCATATGATCTAAGAAGATTAAATCATATTTTTTACTTTTAACTTTCTCAACACATTCTTGTCCACTAGTAGCAGAATCAATAGTAGCTTTATAACCTTCAAGTAAACGTGTTGCAATTTTAATATTAATAGCATTATCATCAACAATTAAAAGATTCTTTCCTGTTAAATCAAGTACTCTATTTTCAGGAACATCTTTAGACTTATTAACAAAAATCTCTCCTATTTTCTCTTCATTAACAACTTTTTGTTTAATATAGATGAAATACTTAGTACCTTTACCAACTTCATTCTTAAAGTCCATATTACCATTCATCATAGTAATTAATTGTTTAGCAACTTCAAGTCCTAAAGTAGTACTATCAATAATACTTCCATCTTCTCTTTCACCCATCTTAACAAAATCATTAAAGTCAAAGTTTAAATACTCTTCTTTCATAGCATGACCTGTATTAGAAACTATAATTTCAAAACAGAAATCATCACTACCTTCAAATTTCTTTTGTAAGAATTCTAAAGTTATTTTTCCATAATTAGTATATTTCAATGCATTCATCAAAACATTTAAAACAATTTTATTAATTTTTTGATAATCACCATAATATCTTCTAGGTAAATTAGGATCTACACTAATATCAAAAGTAATTTCCTTAGAATCAATTTTAGAACTAAATACACTATTTAATTCAAATACTAAGTCTTGTAATTCATATTCTTTTTCTACTAATTTTTCTTTTTCAGATTCAATTCTAGAAATATCTAAAATATTATTAATTAAACCTAGTAAAGTAATACTTGCATCATGAATATTTTTAACGTCTTCTTTTACATTTTCTTCAGACCAATCACTTTGAGAAAGTAATGATTCACTAAATCCAAGGATTGTACTCATTGGAGTTCTAATTTCATGACTCATATTTTCTAAGAATTCTGTTTTTGCTCTATTAGCAGCTTCAGCTTGTTCTTTTGATTCTCTAACTTCAGCTAAAAGCTTACTATCTTGACTTTCTACAGTAAAGAATAAAGTTGCAATCATGAAACTAAATAAGTATGTAGAAACATTAAAGTCATAGTTACCTACAGCTTGAATTAATAATCCACCTATAACTACAACAAACCCAAATCGAATTGGTATTTTTTTAGCTTCTGGATAATTAAAACGTTTAAACATAACTATCGCAAACATAATTGTACCTGCAGTAAAACCAACGATATAAACAAAGTATGAAGCAAGGCCACCAAAGGCATAAATATCATTTGCAGATTGACCATAGTTCAAAGGTAAGAAATAAGATATAACAGCAGTTACCACCGCAACAGAACTTAAAAGTATCATATAAGCTCTACGTATTTTATGTCTACGTTCAGCTTCATAATCTTCAGTTCCTAAAGTTAAGAAATAGAATAAAAAACTAACTATCCAAACTAAAATTTGAGTTAAATATAATCTAACCATAAATTTAGTAATAGTAGCATCTGTCCCTACTTTTGCCATTAATACAACATATATTATTTCACTAATTAACATAGATATAGTTAATCCAAGTAAAAAAGAAAATCCATTACTTTTACTTTTATGATGTTTACGCTTACTAACATACATGATTAGTATTAAAATCAAAAATATTAAAGCACAAAAAGAAAATCCCATACTAGCAAATAATTTTGAAGTCACAATCCCACATCCTTATTCTTATATTATTCCTATCATATTAATTATAACTTAACAAAAACAATAAAGCAATTGAATAATTAGTTAATTTACAAAAAAAGATTATGAATAATCATAATCTCTATTTAGTTCCATAAATTCTATCTCCAGCATCACCTAATCCTGGACAAATATATTTATTTTCATTTAACTCTCTATCAATATGAGCCGTATAAATCTTTACATCTGGATGTTTTTTTGATACCTCTTTTAATCCTTCAGGAGCAGATATTATACATAAGAAATTAATCTTTTTAACTCCTTTTTCTTTTAATAAATCTATAGCATCAATTGCACTACCTCCAGTAGCTAACATTGGATCTAATAAAAACACTTCTTTCTTTTCAATATGTTTTGGTACTTTAAAGAAATAATTAACTGGTTCAAAAGTAGTTTCATCACGATACATTCCGATATGTCCTATCTTAGCATTTGGTACTACTGTAATAACCCCATCAAGCATACCCATACCAGCTCTTAATATTGGTACAAAAGCAAATTTATCTTCATCTAACATATGAGTTTTTAATTTTTCAAGAGGTGTTTTTATTTCCACTTTTTCTAACTTTACATCCTTCATCGCTTCATAGCAAAGAAACATAGCTATTTCACTTACCAATTCCCTAAATTCTTTTGTTCCTGTTTTTTCATCTCTTAAAACTGCTAATTTATGTTCTATTAAGGGATGATTTAATTCTACTACGTTCATATCTCTCTCCTATTTTTTCTTTTTATTAGATTTATTCATTTCTTCTCTAATAGCTTTTAAAATATCTTCTTTTAATTCAACTGTTAGTTCTTCCTTAATATCATTTTTTAATTTTTTCATATCACGAGATACCTCTTTAGTATCTTCAGCTATTAAAGTAGATACTTCTTTTTGATCACTCTTTAAGAATACATTTAATAAGATTCCAACTATAGCAGCTAAACTCATACCAGAAATAGTTAATGATAAGTCGCCACTTACTATAGATATAGCAGCTCCACCTAATCCTAAAACTAACATTGATGATGCTACTATAATATTTTTAGAATCTTCAAAATCAACTTGATTTTTAATTAATACTTTTAAACCATTTACTGCTATAAACCCATATAAAAGTAATGAAACTCCACCAAGTACTGCATTAGGTATAGTTGATACCACAGCAGTTAATTTTCCTAAGAAACCAATTATTATAGCGAAGATAGCAGCCATACCAATTACTTTAACACTAGCTACTCTAGTCATTCCTACAACTGATGTATTCTCACCATAAGTTGTATTTGCAGGACCACCTAATAATCCAGCTACAAATGTAGCAAGACCATCTCCTAATAATGTTCTATCTAATCCTGGATCCTTAATTAAGTCTCTTCCAATAATATTAGATAGAGATGTATGATCCCCAATATGTTCACACATAGTTACAAGTGCGATTGGAGCTATAGTAATAAGTGCAGCAAAATTCAAACTATAATCTTTGAATAATATTTTAAACTTTGGAATACTAAACCAAGCTGCTTCGCCTACTACTTTAAAATCAACCAAACCTACACATACTGCTACAATATATCCAGTAACTATACCTACTAAGAATGGAATAACTTTAAAGAATCCTTTAGCTCTAGTAGTAACAATAGCTGTAACTAAGAATGATACTAAAGCAACAACTAATACTTTCCAGTCTAATGTAGTACCATCTGCTAAACCTATTTGACCAATTGCTGATGGAGCAAGTCCTAAACCAATAATCATAATCATTGGACCAATTACTACAGGTGGTAATAATTTTTCTAGCCAATCTTTTCCAGCAAATTTAATTATGATTGCCACAATTATGTAGATTAAACCTACAGCCATAATTCCAGTCATAGCTCCAGCAATTCCTGCTTTTGTATACGCGGCTGCTACTGGCACAATGAATGCAAACGAACTTCCAAGATAAACTGGACTTCTACCTTTTGTACATAAGATGTAGATTAAGGTTCCTATACCAGATGTTACTAATGCAACTGGTATTGTTAGAACCTCTGCTCCAGCTGCAGCATTTACAAGGATTGGAACTAAAATTGTTGCTCCAAACATTGCAAATAAGTGTTGGAATGCTAAGACTATAGCTTCCTTCATTGGTGGCATTTCATTAATATCATATGCCATCTTTCCCTTTTTCAATATTTCACTCCTCCCTAAGGTAGTTTTATTATAAAAAAGAAGGGACTTCTAAAAAAGAAGTTCCTTCTAATTATTAAATAATAAAACTTTTGATGAGAATAAATAAGAATAAACAGTACGAACAACAATTATAAGTACTAATAGTCTCTTCATATTCTCACACCCTTTGTATAAGGATAATACACTATGTATCAAAAATCAATACCTATTTTATTATTTTACATTTAAATTTCTTCTAAAGCTTTAGATAATTGATCAGGACAAGATGTATCTCTAAAACCACATTTTATTCCTTTTAATCTCTCAATAACTTTATCTTTATCTTCTCCTTCAATTAGAGAAGCTATTCCTTTTAAATTTCCATTACAACCACCAGTAACTACTAAATTATGAATTTTATTATCTTCATCAATATCAAAATCCATCTTAACAGAACAAACACCAGTAGGTTTATAAGTATAATGATTCATATTAAATCCTCCATTCATTATAATTATAACACATTATTAGTAATTCTTTTTTCCTTTAACTTTTTTACTTTAACGTGCTTACGATTAATAGAATCACTAATATTATTCATCTCAACAAAGTTATCTAGCTTTTCAGATAACAATTTACTTTCATCAACAAAAGATTGATAATTACTATCTTTATCAGCAGTTTCTTTAACTCTTAATTCTATATCTGCAATCTTAGCTATAGTTTTATCTTTTAATTCAAAATAGTCATCATCTACTATATTAATAACACTATCATCTTTATTCATAATATTTTGATATTTCTCAGAATAATCTACTAAAAGATTTTGAATTTCTTCATAATATTTAGTTTTACTCTTTACATTAAGAGAATCTATTTGATTAATTAATTTATCTATGCTACTTAAAACTCTATCTTCTAGATTTAAAGTATCAGATTGCTCTTCATCAACAGAATATGAGTCACTAATAACAATTTTATCTAAGTTTTCTATTTTTTTATTTAAACAATTAATTCTAAAATTAATATCTCTATTCTCTCTTTTATGATTTTTTATCTTATCCTTCTTTTCTTTTATATAATTAAGCGTAGTAATTCCATAAAATCCTTCTACATAAGCATCATCAGATATTTTATAAAGCGCAATATCAACTCCCGTAGAAACAAGCGCAGCAACTAGAATAGATGATAATGCTACTAGAAAAGTATCACTTCCAGGACAATTATTCAAATAATTAAAATATGCCATTGTACAGGCAGGTGTTATTGTTGCAGCAGTAACGGCACCCAAAATATCTCTTCTAATTTCTCTCTTGTTATTATTTTTTAATGTCTCTAAATGATCTAAATATAATCTTGCTTCAGCTGGCGTAGGCATATTATAACCATTATCCATCTTTCTTATGATCATTTTTCTTTCTATTTCTTCAGTATAAAAAAATTTATCTCTTTTTTGCTTAAGCATATACTCATTTAAACCAAATCTAAAACCATTTTTTAAATCAAAACCATCTGGAACTTCTAATTCTACAGCACTTATTCGATTATTATCAGAATTATAATCAATAATCAAATAATCTTTATCTTTAACTTCATCCCTAGAAATAGAAAATTTTATTCCAGCCTCAATTCTTCCATCTATATGAGTTAAGTATTCATCCAAATACCATTCACTATCTAAAGAAAAAAATCGATTATAACGATATACTTTATAACCACTAACAGTAATCATTCCATCAAGTTTATTAACTCCTAATCTCTCCATTAACCTATATCCATCAGCAGAATAAATATCAGGAATTTCTCTTGAACATACTGGCATTAACACTCCCCCTAAAAGTCATATTTTTATAACTTAATAGTCCTATCTAGTTTTATTAGAACCCTTTAATACTAATTTTTTATTTTCCAAATCATTTTCTATTTTGTCTATGCTAATCTCTTTAATTAAACCATCACTATCAAAAGACATATCTAATAAATATACTCCATTACCTAAATCTTCAATATAATTAATATAAGATATACCTTTTTTCATTGAAAAATCATAAACTTCATTTAGACCAGATAATTGTTCTTTTACATTTCCTAAATGAGTATCACCCATCCATAATGAACGTACTTTCATAAACTCATTTTCATCTATTTTTATATTATCTAGAGTATTTTTTAAAGAATCTTTCGAATAAATAAAAAACATAATAGTATCCCTCCAAGATTTCATTATTATAACACAACAATAAAAAAAAGACTAGTTTTATCTAGTCTTTGTAGTTCTTTTTAATGACAATCTCTTTGGTTTTACAAAATCATTTTCTTTAACATCTTTTTGAGTAAATCTCTTTTCCTCAAATTCAAGCATTTCTATTTCACCATTTTTATTTAAATACATATCTATAAAATAGGCTCCCATAGTATTTTCTAAACCTTGTCTAATAGCAAAATTACTTTTAGCAGTTAAACAAGGTACCATTATAGCAATAACATTACGATATGACAAGAAATGACTTTGATGAAAATGACCTTCTCCTAAAATATTAGGTTTTGTTCCTGGTTCCATTTTATCAATATACTTTTGGCTTCTATAAGATAAAGATGATGCGCATCCACCGCCTGAATGATACATTTCAATTTTAGTTTTTGTTTCTTTACCATTTATATCTTTAGGATGAACTACTGCTCTTTCTTTACCAGCCCAAACAAAATCATCGCGAAGTAAACCAAGATCTTCTCCAAGTATAGCTCCTCCATTTTTACTATGTGTTAAATCATGATTACCATCAATTTCAATAGTTGTAATACCATCAAACTGAGGCCAATTATTTAGAATATATTCCCTTTGTTTTCTAAATCCTAATCTAAATAATTCATATCTATGATCAGTTCTATTAGTATAATCTCCATCACTTATATCTCCAAAGTGACGAACAACAGGAATACCTCTTCGCGCTGTTTCTTCATATATTTCATATATCATATGTAATTGTTGAGCTTCATTACATAAATGAGTATCAGATATCCAAGTCTCACGAATTCTAGTCAATTCACTCATATCTGGTTTTATTACATTCTTTTTAGAAAATCTTCTTCCTTTAGATATTATTGTCTTTCCTTCATTTTCAACTATTTTTACATTATATCCTCTAGCAATTAATTCTTCTAACACACCACCAAGTTCTAGTTCACTCATCTTTAATTTCTCTAAAGCTGAAGTTAATTCTTCACCATTTTTTATTTTAGAATAAATTCTATCATTATGATCTTTTTCAATAGTTCGAGGAACAAATACTTTTTTCTTATCAGTAAGATATAATGATTTAGCATATCTATAATCATCTTCAATTGTATCATAATAAGGAATCCACAATTGAGAAGTATTTAATAATTTACCTTTCGCATCTCTATTTAATGTAACAACCCAACCACCAACAGTATTATATACAGGAGTAGAAGCATCTCTCATCTCATCAGTTGTCGCAACCATTGTAGGTACTTGGAAAGATCTAACTCCTCTTCTTTCAAATGAATCACATGCTGCGAAGTGAGATGTTACTAATATTTCTGTCTTATCCTCATTACGAAAAGAAGCTATTTTTTGTTGTGGTTTATATGACACAGTATATGGAACATTACCTTGAGCATGTTGTAAGTATATAGATATCTCACCACTTCTAGGAATATCTTTAGTAAAAGTTATCTTTCTTCTCTTTGGTCCTAAATAAATCATATCGTCTCTTTTACTATCTATTAATGTACCAACATCTATTTTTTCTTTTGTTTTTAAGAAAGATAAATCATGCTCTCCTGTAACAAATAAAGTTGTTATTCCTTCTACCCTAGGAAATACTTGAGCTACATATTCAGCCTGATCCTCAGCACCATTTTTATGTAATGTAGAATTATAAATACTCTTTTGACCAGTATATATACCTTCAACAACATCACCACTTAAAAATACATACTTACAACCAAGTTTCTTAGCTTTTACAAACAAATCATTCAAAAGAGTAGGCTGTTCATATTTACTACCAAATCTAGTATCAGAAATTAACATTACTTTTATTTGATCATCATTATCAACAATATTATAAGTCATTTCATCTACCAAAGTTTGATGCCCAAAGTTTCTAACTAAAGTTACTTGTTCATTCTTCTCCGGCATTGAAGGATCCATTTCAGTATTCGCAGTAGTATTTAATGTAACGACATTATTACCACGTTTCTTAATTTCATAAATTAATTTAAATATATCTTTTGTAGACATATTATAAGATCTCGCTAAATCTTCAACGATACACTCATGAGCTAAAGTTTCAAATTGTAACTGATCGGCATACTGTTTATAATTTTCTTCTGTTAACTCAACTAATTCATTAGTATCTTCATAATTTTCATTATCCATATACTTATTAACCTCCCCAAAAAAATAGAATTTAATACCCACACCTATTCTTATTAAACTCTATCAACAAGTCAATTCTCCTAATCTAAATTCATTATATTATAGAACTTTTTTAATTAAAACAATTATTATTTTTTTTTACATATTTTGTCATTTTACCAAGTATAGTTGATACTAAGTTTACAAAAAAAAAGACATGCCTTTTTAACATGTCTTTATATCATAAAGTATTGATATTACTAGTTGTAATAGCATAATCACTATTTATGCTTTGACGTTTTTTTTTGCAATTCTTTACCTGTTTTTATATCAAGATTAATATCAGCATCTAATTCTTCATTATATTTTCTATTATGAGAAATACTGATTATTGTTCCTTTATAATCATCAACCAACTCATAAATTAAGTCTAAAGCTTCTTTATCCAAGTGATTAGTAACTTCATCTAAAATTAATATATTAATATTATCAAGAGCTAATTTTATTAGATTAACTCTAGTTCTTTCTCCTGGAGATAAAGATCCATATGATTTATTTCTATCATCATAATCAAAATTAAATTTATCCATCAAAGTAAATATCTTAGAATTATCAATATCTTTTTTATCTTCTATTAAATAATTATATACAGTTTCATCGGTATTATTATCTAATGTATCTTGTGAAATATAACCAATTTTTCCATCACTACCTATTCTTATATTTCCATAGATAGGATCTATATCACCTAGAATAGTTTTAATAAGAGTTGTTTTACCAGTTCCATTACCACCAACTATATTAACTTTAGTACCAAATGGAATCAATAAGTTTAACTCTGGAGTTTTAAATGTATCATATCCACAAACTAGATTCTCTAAAAAGATATCTCTATTTCCTTTAGAATTATCGAAATTAAATAATACTTTAATAGGTTGTTTTTCCTTGAACTCAGGCATCTTAAGATTTTCAAGTTCTTTAGTTAATTTAGAAATATTTCCAGTATTAGTTTTCTCTTTAGCATAGTTATTGGCTAATTTATCATTATCATTATGAGCTTTTTTATTAATACCTTTATTAGCCCACTCTTTAGCTTTTTGTACTTGTTTCTTTAATTTATCTTTTTGTTCTTGAACTCTTTCATATTCATCTTTTAATTGTAAATATTCAAGTTCTTTTTGAGCTAAATAATCACTATATTTTAAATTATATTCAACTAGTTTACCATCAGATAATTCAAATATCTTATTAGCTATATTATTTAAAAATACTTCATCGTGAGAAACTAGAATCATTTCTTTATTAGAAGAAATCAAAGTCTTCTCTAACCACTCAATAGCTTCAATATCTAAGTTATTAGTAGGCTCATCTAATAATAAGATATCAGAATTTCTTAATAAAAGAGTCGCTAATAAAACTTTTATCTTTTCTCCTCCAGATAAAGATTTTATCTTATCATCTAATTCTTTATCTAAGTTTAAACCCATAATAATACTTTTTAAATTACTATCAAATGAATATCCATCTATAGCTAAGTATTCATTTAAGATATCGCCATATTCTTCCATGTTATCATCTGTTAAATTATTTTCTAACTCATGTAATCTTTTTTCTAAAGTATCAATACCAATATCTTGTTTTATATATTCAATTATAGATAGATTATTAAACTTATGTGGAATCTCTTGTTTTAAATAACCTATTGTTTGTCCATTTAACTTAATATCTCCAAAATCTTTATCTAACTCACCAGCTAATAATTTTAAAAGTGTAGACTTACCAGAACCATTAATTCCTACTAAACCAACTCTATCATCATTAGCTAGTATAAAAGAAATACCATCTAAAACATTTTTACCACCTAATTGTTTTTTTAAATTATTTACTATCATTACTACACACCTCACAGGTTTCTTTTCTTTCCCAATCTATAATCTTTAATTCATAAGTTAAGATGTTTAACATCATAGTTTTACCTATTAAACTATTAGGATTAAATTTATAGAAATAGTTAATAACTTCATTAGTTATTAAACTAGATATTAACAAACATAATGGTCCATACGAAGGAGTAATCAAAACATTGTTCATAGGTTCTTCAGTCATTTCTCTTTCAATACATTTCAAACAAGCAGTCTCTTTTGGTACTACAAAAGGCCCTATCATTGCGACATGTTCAGAAAAACCAGAAAAGATAACAGGTTTATTATACCTTATACATAAATCATTAATCAATCTTCTTATTACTCTAGCTGGTTTATCTAAAGTACAAATTATAAAATCAGCCTTTTCAATTTCACTTTGTATATCTTCTGAATTAGTAATTTTTTTATTATAAACATTAACAATATTATTTTTATTCTTAATCCTATTTTTTATAACAGTAGTCTTATACTTACCAATATCATTAAAATCATATGTTAATTGTCTAATTAAATTAGATTCTTCAACTTTATCACAATCAACTATAGTAAAATTAGTAAATCCTGCTCTAGATAAAGCAAGAGCCACATTAGAACCAACACCACCTAAACCGAGAATTAAGATATTAGGTTGCTTTTTAATATTCCAATTTTTTAAACTATCACTAACCATTGAAAAGAATAACTTTTGTCTATTTAATAATTCATCATTACTTATTTCTTGATATTTATCATAATCTATAATAAAGTTTTCGCTCATCAAATAATCAATAGTTTGATCAATCTCAGAAATAGTTAAACCAGTTTCTTTAACTAATTTTTCTACCAAATCCTCTTTAGAAATAGGAATCTTTAAACTATCAAAAAGTAAAAGTATAGTTTCATCTTCATATTCTATTTCTTTAGCATTTTCTTTAAAATTACCCATTCTAATTACTTTATTCTTTTTATCAACATAAAATGGTTTTAAGGAATTTATTATTATCATCATAATTACCTCCAAAATATAATAAAAGGCTCCTAAGAGAGCCTTTTTATCAATTAGCAGTTTTGATCTACATGACATGCAAATTTGTCAACTGTAACTGTTTTAACAACAAATTTCATAATGTATCCTCCCTTAAAATTCCAGAAGGCAACACCTTCCATTACGTTGACTTTATTATAGCACCGTATTGAAAAAAGTCAATAGTTTTGCTAGAATCAAAGTATGAAAGAAGTAATTGATTTTATTAAAAAACATAAAGATTTTTATCCAGAATATTTCGTAAATAATAGACTAAAAAAATGTAAATATGGATATACATGTGATGTTGATCAAATCTATTGTCACTTAAACAAAGTAGATATTACTACTACTGTCTATTATAATTTTTATAATTTATCTTTAAAATACTTTGATATTAAAAATAATAATCTTAAACTATTAGAAGTTTGTAGTGGATATATCCCCATACTTTCATCTATCTATAAAGAAAATAGTATTGATATAGAAGCTATTAATAATAAAATATTATTTAAAGATTACAAAGATGTTAAAACAATAGAATATGATTTAAATAATGAATATGACTTAACAAACTATGACTTAATAGTTGGAATAAGACCTTGTGATGTCACAGAAAATATTATCGATTATTGCTACAAATATAAAAAAGACTTTATGATTTACCTATGTCCATGTATTCATAAACCAAAAACAAAAGAGAATGTAGTAACATATGATGATTGGATTAAATATATAAATAAAAAGACTTCCAACTTCAAAAACTATGAAATAGAATTTATTAAAGATAAATCATTCCCAGATAATTGTCCTATCATAATAGGAAAATATATAATATAAAAAAGATATGGTACCATATCTTTTTATTTTACTTTAGTCTTTTCTTTAGGTGTAATTATTTCTCTTACCTCATCTAATTCATCATTAGATAATCTATAATCACTATTTCTTGTTAAATTTGCTGACGTAAATATAATTGGACATGCTAATAACAATTCCTCATCAGTACATGTATCAACAAAGTCTCTTTCAAGTTCAATCATTTTTTGAACTTCCTCATCATTATTATTTTCAACAACTCTTTCTAATTGATTATATAATTCATTTAAATCTTTATTACTTGATACCATTTCAGTATATTGAATAGTTTTTTTTCCAAGCTGGTTAGCTACAAACTCTCCCCAAACATTCATTATAGATTTACTATCAATGATATCAGAAACATAATCACCTAAATAATTATCAATTTTATTAATTTCTTCATCAGTAAGACTACAATCATAATTTCTAGCTAAATCTTCAGAAGCCATAATAATAGGAATAGCTAATGTTAGATCATCTTTTTCCGGTCCTTCTATAAACTCTCTAATAGATTCCATTAAACTATTAATATCATATTCAGAATTACTATCTTTAGCCATCATAAATAAGTCATATATTTTACTTACACTATTACTATTATCACGAACTAACTTTTCATATTCTTTATTACCATCCTCAAGAACAAACTCTTCTATTAATTCACATGTAGTTTCTTTATAATTATCTTTGATTTCAGAAACATCATAAGAATTTAATATATCTTTATCTTGTTCATTAACATCTAAATCTAATGGTAACTCATAAATAATTTTATCTGCTTCACTAGATAATGCTTCTTCTTCCATAGAAAAAGTTTTTTCAATTATACCACAACCAGATGAAAACACTAAAACAGCACCTCCAACTAATAATGGTAAGATATTTTTTTCAACGATTTTAAGTCCTTTAATCATTTGATAACCCCCCATTTCAAATGCGCATTAATTATACCACAAAATGACAAAAAAGTCAAAAAAAATAAGCGCATTTGTTGCTATAATTGACAAAATAGAGATTTTATGGTATAATGTACATATCAATTGAGGGAGTAGTCCTTAAATGTTATATTTCGTCAATCGGTTAATATAACCCGGAATATAAGAAGTAATTCGGACAAGACTAATTGAATATTGGTCTTGTCTTTTTATATACACAAGACCAAAAGGAGGAGGAATAAAAATGAATAAAGAAACATTATACGAATTAAGAAACTATTTATACTATCTATCATATAAACGATTATTAAATAATATATCTTATAATCAATTTACAAGTGAAAAAAACATAATAAATGAGTATATTAGAAGTGATAGTGATAAGAGTTATGCACAATTCAAAGAAGATTATTTAAAGAAACAAGAAGAAGAAGAAAAATATCGTAGAATTCATCATCCGTATCCAAATGAAAGAGTTTATGACAAGTTACAAGAATTAATTAATCAAGCAAAATCTCAAAACCAATATTTAGAAGAAGATTTAAATACAATATTAAAAAGAACAGATCATTTAGATCCAATTTATAACTCGGATGATGGAAAAATGACAAACGAAACTATTACTAACGAAGATGGAACAACAACTCATTATTTCAGAAAGTATTATACAGATGTTAAAAACACACAAGCTTTATACATTGAAGTTAATATGAATGAAAACAATGAAGTTCAAAGTATTGAAGAAATTAGAGCTTTTGGTAAAAACTCAGCTGGGCCATTCAGAAACCGTCGTATTATAATAAGTGATATTGATAAAGAAACAGCAACTGTAACTAACGCTAAATATTCAGAAGGTTATTACTTTAAAGAAGAATACCAAACAGGTGAATGGATTCTAGAATCTTCAAAAGAAGTTTCAAGAGTAATTAAAGAAAATTTAAATGTAAAAAAAATAAAAAAGTAAGCTAACAACTTACTTTTTTAGTGCAATAATTTTATTAACTAATTCAATCCAATAAAAAACTATGTATAATGACATAGTTTATTTCAAGTGGTGTCCCTGAGAGGAGTCGAACCTCCGACCAAAAGTTTAGGAAACTTCTGCTCTATCCACTGAGCTACAGAGACATATACATTTATTCTAACGATTTGGTAGAATAAATACTTAATTTTTTACTTTTTAGGAAGTCTTGTTTTGTCTATTTTATCTCAAAAATATTATATAATAATAGTACTCATAAAACAAGAAAGCAACCCCTTTTTTCTTAAAAAAAACAATTAAAAACTATGTATATAATACATAGTTAAATATTAAAAATACTATAATTAAATCTTTTTCTGTAAATTATTATTTTTTACTCTAGTATAATACTCACCTAATTTTTCATAACTTACATTATTATTATCATCAATATGTATCATTAATAAAGGCCCATAGTCCATATCATCATCAAACATTTTTCGACCTTCAAATTCATCTTGCATTTCAGAAAAATAATACTCATAGAATTCTTCATCATCATTTGGATATTCTTTTTTAGCATGTTCAAGAAATGTTTCATAAGAAGTATTAAAAGAATCTGCAACATAATTGCTAATTGTATTAAGACACAATCCAAACACTTCAGTTTTTTCATCATTAATGTTTTTCATTGCATTTCCTACTTCTATCATTCTATTTTTAACTGCCTCATTATCAAATGTATTATTTTTTGCAAAACCAATAATTGCATTCCCCACTTTTTCTTTATCTTTTACATGGAAAAATCCACATCCCATTGAAAAATAAACACATAAATCTTCAAAATTATTTGCTGAAAACAATTTATTTTCTAATCCATCCCAATCATTTTTATGATGCATTTCATCCACAAGTGAAAAATGTTCACCATATTTTGGCCATAAAACATCATAAATAAAAGGACCATATAACCAAGCATTATTAAATACTTTTGAAACACCTAATTGTCTCTCTTTATCAGCTGTAAATAAAACTGTATAAGACATATAAATAATGTCCCCCTCTCTTAGGTCGATTATTATAACCTATTAAACATTATATGTCAAAAAAAGAATATGATCACATATTCTTTTTCATATAGGGTTTGAACGTCCTACCAAAAGTTTAGAAAACTTCTGCTCTATCCACTGAGCTACAGAGACAAACAAGAAGCATTATACTTCTTGAATAACTGTAATAATCATAGGTTTAGTTCCAGTTTCTTTATAAAAGAAATTACCAAGTCTATTTCTTACATCATTTTTAATTTGATTATAATCAACTTTAGTACCAAGTTCTATATCTTCTTCAATTACTTCTTTAGCTAATTGAGATGTTTGTTGTAGAAGATCATAACTTTCTTTAACATAGATAAATCCACGTGTTAATATTTCAGGTCCACTTAAAATCTCTTTAGTTTCAGAATCTAATGTACAACTGATAATAACAATACCATTTTCACTTAGCATTTCTCTATCTTTTAATACTAAATTTCCTATATCATCTTGACTATTACCATCTATTAACAATTCATCAACTGGTACTGTTTCACGTGCTTCAGTTACTTTTCCATCGACAAACTCTACTACTTCTCCATTTAACTTAAGAATAATATTATCTTTATCCATTCCAGCTAATTCAGCCACTTCGGCATTAGCAACTAAACTCTGATATTCTCCTTTAACAGGGAAATAATATTTAGGATTAAATAAATTAATCATTAACATTAAATCTTCTGAAGAAGCATGATGAAGTAAATGACTTCTAGAATTTAACATAATACCATTAGCTCCTATTTGAGCAATCTTATCAAGTATCTCAGAACATCTTTTTTCAATTCCAGGATAACTTGGTTCAGTAATAAATATTGTATCAGTATCTTTAACAGTAATATATTTATCAAAACCATTGATTATCTTATAGATATTAGCAAATGGTTTTGCCTTTAAATCACTTATTAAAACTATAACATCTTTATTATTTAAATCATCTAAATTACCTATCCTACTCTTATCTAATTGTAAATATCCTTCTTCAATACCACTATTGATTGTATTTTGAAGATTCTTACCCATAATAACTAATTTTCTATGAGTTTTAGATACCTCATTAAAAATCTCTTGCATTCTATAATAATGAGATGGAAAAACTGTCATTATAATTCTTCCCTCATATCTACTTAAAACTTCTCTAATCTTTTTAGCAGCTCTATCAAGTGGAGATGTATGTCCTATCTTAGCTGCATAAATTGATTCACTTAATAAACATAAAACACCTTGTTTTCCAACATAAGCTAGTTTACCAATATCAGTTTTATATGGACCCAACATAGTTGAATCAAAAGTAAAATCTCCTGTATAAACAATAGCCCCATCAACAGTATATAAAACATAACATACAGCATCAGGAATTGAGTGAGTTACACTAATAGGAAATATAGAATTCTCACCAAAATTAATCTTAGAATGAGGTTTAATAATATTTAACTTATATTTTGAAATATCCTCGCTAGTCATATAAGACTTTAATATTTCTATAGTTAACTTAGTACCATAAACATTTAAATCCGGAATATCTTTTAAAATATCAGGCATTGCCCCCATATTAGAAGCATGACCATGTGTTAAAAATACCCCTTTAATATTACTCTTATTCTCTATTAAATATTTATAATCAGGAATAATATAATCTATTCCTAAATTAATATCATTATCATACTTTAGACCCGCATCAAAAATAAATATATCCTTATTTACTTTAACTACATACATATTTTTACCGTTTTCATTTAAACCGCCTAAAGCAAATATCTTAATTTTACTCAAATTTCTCTCTCCTTTCTAAATATTCTTAATAGCAAAATGACTAGATAATTATATCAAATAAGTTCTATTTTTTCAATATCAACAACCTATTAAAAAACAAAACTATTGTTTAGTTTTGCTTTTAACAACTTCATAATAAGTATCATGAAATAAAATGTTTTTAGATAGATTAAATGATTCTCTTAATATAATTGTTAAATCATTAAATCCAATCTCATTATCAAACTCTTCTTTATTATCTCTAATATTTTTAAGATTATCTAATATCTCTAAGTTATCACCTAGATTGAATTTTACAAAATCATCTCCATATATAATCTTATCTCCATATATATTGACGATTCCTATATCTGAATGATCTAAATCATAATAATCTATTACTTCACTCTTAATACTATTTTCTAGTAATAAAGAAGCTATATTAATACCATTAGTTCTTAATTCTTCTTCTAAATAAGATTTATAATACTCAAGTCTTCTAATTGATAATTTCTTTAAAGCATCATCACCATAATAAACATCACTAATAATATCTCTAGCATCATCAGGAGTATACTCTGAAGCAATTTGTTCAACCATATAATAATATTCATCATCTTTAGAAACAGTCTTAATACCCATTTCATTTAGTTTTTCACTTAAAGAGATAATGTTTTCTAAATATAGAGAAGCTTCCATTAAATCAGTTGTTTTAACATACTCACCAGTTAATGGATTAACATAGTCAACTCTTATATCATTTAATATTTCATCAGCTTCAGTATTATCTTCAACTTCTTCTATTACATCATTTAAAGACATGCTATCAGCATTAATTTCTATTTCTTCACCACCACAAGAAACAAGATAAACACCCATTCCAGCAGTTACTAATAAAGCAATTAATTTTTTATTTACTCTTATGTTCATAAAAAAACACCCCTAAAACGGTGTTTATTATAACATATTTATTAATTTGTAGCAACTTTTTCTAATGCAATACGTGCAGCTTCTTGTTCAGCATCCTTTTTACTACTACCCACTCCAGTACCATAAACGATACCATCAATCTTAACAGATATAGTAAATTCTCTATCATGAGATGGTCCATCTTCACTTACTAACTCATAGGAAATAGTATCTTGTTCTGCTTGAACATATTCTTGTAGAGCACTCTTATAATCATTAAAGAAAGACACATTTTGATCTTTAATATATGGAACAATTATATCTAAAATTACTCTTCTAACAGTAGTAAATCCTAAATCAAGGTAAATTGCTGCGATTAAAGCCTCAAATATATCCGCAACAATAGTTTTCTTATGTTTACCATCATCTAATAATTCACCATGTCCAACCTTAATATAATCACTTATTCCTAAATCAGTAGCATATTCATATAAAGCATTTTCACAAACATAACTAGATCTAACCTTAGTCATTTCACCTTCATCTTCACGTTTATTTAAATAAAGGTATTCTGAAATAACCATATCTAATATAGCGTCCCCTAAAAACTCTAATCTTTCATAATCTTGTTTTGCTTTATGTTCATTAGCATAACTACTATGACTAAAAGCTATTTTATAAATAGTTCTATCATTAGGTTTAATATTTAACTTCTCAAATAACTTTTCCATCTTTACACCTCAAGTCATTATAATTTTATCATTAATAAATATTTTTTACAATTAAATTATAAATTGTAATTGTCCAATTTTTATAGTAAAATAATATTATGAAAAAATTATTAATCAAGATGATAAAAATATATCAAGGTATACCTTTATCATCTCATAAGTATTGTCGTTTTCAACCTACTTGTAGTGAATATGCTATCGAAGCTATTGAAGAATATGGAGCTATTAAGGGGACAAAACTGGCATTAAAAAGACTATCTAGATGTCGTCCAGGTGGAGGCTTTGGATATGATCCAGTAATAAAAAGGAGTAAGAAACATGAAGAGAATTAAAAAAATACTAATACTATTAATAATGACTATTATTTGTACTACAGGATGTACAACAGATGATATGGAAGGAATTAACATTATAGTTACTAATTACCCTAATGAGTATATTACAGATGCTATATATGGAAAACATGCTAATATTACATCAATATATCCTGATGGTGTAAATATAGATAAATATAAGATTAGTAAAAAACAAAAACAAGAATATGCTTATGCTGATTTATTTATCTATAATGGATTAATTGAAAAAGAAAGAGATTTAGCCGTAGACCTATTAGAAATAAATAAAAAATTAAAAATAATAGATGCTGCTTATGTATTAGAAACAGAATATTCAACTGAAGAGTTATGGCAAGACCCATCTTCATTACTAATGATGGCCCAAAATGTTAGATTAGGTATTGAAGAATATGCTTCATCTACAGTAATAAAAAAAGATATCGATGAGAAATATGAAAAATTAAAAGTAACTCTTTCAGAATTAGATGCGGATTATCGTACAGCAGTAGAAAACTCTGATAAGAAAACAATATTAGTTGCAAATTCATCATTAAAGTATTTAAAGAAATTTGGCTTTGATATTATCTGTATCGATAATGATGCTACAGATCAAACACTTCTTAAAGCAAAAGACTTACTATATCAAAAGAAAATATCATATATTTATAAGTATGAAGATGATTCTACATCAGAAATAGTAGAAAAAGTACTTAAAAAATTCCCTGAAGTAAAAGAAGTATCTCTACATAAATTAAATATTATTTCAGATAAAGAAAGAGAAAATAATGAAGACTATGTAACTATCTCTAATAAAAACTTAGCTTTATTAAAACAAGAACTATATCAATAATAGTTCTTTTCTTTAGAAAACAATTGATTTTTATAGTTTTTTTTGATAGAATTAACTTGTTTACAAAAAGCGAGGTGAAATAATGCCAAATATCAAAGGAGCTATCAAAAGAGTTCGTGGAAATAGCAAAAAGAAAGATGTTAATACTATCGTAAGATCATCAATGGCTACAGCAATCAAGAAATTCGAAAGAGCAGTTAAAGAAAATGATAAAACAACTGCATCTACACAATTAAATGTTGCTCTACAAAGAATTGACAAAGCAGTAAATTCTAATATAGTACATAAGAATAAAGCAGCTAGATTAAAAAGTAGATTAACTAAAAAATTAAATACAATGAATTAAACCATTTAATGGTTTTTTTATTTACTTTATTATCTTTTTAATATAAAATTATAATAGATAATTAGGGAGGCTAACATGAAAAAATCAATACCATTATTAATCCTATTGGCAATACTAGCCGCAATCATAATAAAAAGAGATGATATATATACTTTATATAATAATTATATGTTAGACAAGAATATAGCTGCTTTACAACCACCAACTACAAATGAATATTATCGTAATAATAAATTCAATTATGTTCAAACAACTCAAGATTTCGTACCTAAAAATAGAAAAGAATTAATAAATGTTATTTATTCAATTATAAGTTCTGGCCAAACAAATTATACATTCTATTGTCCATTAGAATACAAAGAATGTATAGATGATTTAACAGCTATTGCTAAAGATACTGCTACTCTATCTGATATTAATAACTTTGTTCATCCATATAACACATTTAAACATATAGAAGTAATATCAGATGATACAAGAAAAGTAACAATAAACTATACAAAGAATTATTCAGAAGATCAAATAAATGCTGTTAATAAAAAAATAGATTATCTATTTAGTAAATTATATAATCCTAAAGATACTCAAATAAATAATATAAAAAAATATCATGATTATGTAGCTCAACATTCTCAATATGATGTTAATAGAGCTGATAATGAAATAATAAAATATGCTTCAGATATAGCATATGGACCATTAATTGAAGGTTATGCTTTATGTGGAGGTTATTCAGACGCAATATCACTATACTTAGAAAAAATGAATATTCCAAATTTTAAAGTATCTTCAGAAGAACATGTTTGGAACGCTGTATTAATAAATAATAAATGGTATCACCTAGACTTAACATGGGATGATCCAATAACAGATACTGGAGAAAATTATCTAATGCATGATTATTTCTTAATTACTACAAAACAATTAAAATATAAAGCTAAAAACCAACATGCATTTAATGAAACAATATATAGTGAATTACAATAAAAAATAGAAGTCAAATGACTTCTATTTTTATGTAATCATATACTTCATCTATAGTATTATTAAAATTATTAAAATCAACATCAAACCATTTAACATCAAATTGATGTCTAAAAAAAGTATATTGTCTTTTAGCATATCTTCTAGAATCAAGTTTTATTCTATCTACTACTCTATCTAAAGATACATCTTCAAATAAATAGTCATAAAACTCTTTATATCCAATACCACTATTAAGTACTCGAGATACTTCATATTTATCTTTTAAACTATTAATCTCATCAACTAACCCATCATCAATCATCTTATCTACTCTATCATTAATTCTTTCATATAATAAATCTCTATCACAAGTTAATCCAATAAATCTACAAGGATATAATAACTTATCTTTATTATTAGTATTAGTACCATCATTTAAACATTTAGTTAATAATCTTTCTAGTCTTTGTCTATTATTAATATGAACATCAAAATCACCATAATCTTTTAATCTAGTATATAAATCTAAATTAGATAACTCAGTAAAATCATATTTTTTCTCTTCTTTTTGAAAATTATAATCAAACAAAGCAGCTTTAATATATAAACCTGTTCCTCCAACAATTATTACTCTTTTTCCTCTACTTGTAATATCATCAATAAGATTACGTACATCTTTTTGATAATCAAAAACAGTATAATCTTCATCTACTTCTCTAATATCTATTAAATGATGAACTATTCCATCCATCTCATCTTTTCTAGGTTTAGCACTACCAATATTTAAAGATTTATAAATAGAAACAGAATCACCATTAATTATTTCAGCATTAATCTTTTTAGCTAATTCTATAGACATTTTAGTTTTACCTACTCCAGTAGGTCCAACAATAACAATTATCTCATTCATTATAATCCCTCTTAAACATCTTATCTAATTGATCCCTAGTATAAGTAATAATAGTAGGTCTTCCATGTGGACAAGTAAATGGATTATCACAATATCTAACATTATCTACAATCCATTGCATATCTTCATGAGATAAAAACTCATGTGCTTTAACAGATGAATGACAAGCTATCGACATAACAGTAGTATCAATAAACTTTTGTTTATCAAAATTACCTTTTTCAGAAACAATTTCAAATATATTTTGTATTTCTCCTTGAGCAATATCATCTTTTATCCAAGTAGGATGACTCCTAACAATAAATGTATTATCACCGAACTCTTCAACACAAATACCCAACTCTTCAAAGACATCAATTCTTTCTTTACAACGAATAAATTCATCTTTAGATAATTCAATACTAATAGGAGTTAATAAATCAACAATAGAAGTTTTATCATTAACCATTTGCTTTAAATACTTTTCATAATTAATTCTCTCAGCAGCTGCATGTTGATCTACTAAATACATTCCATCTTCATTCTCACAAATAATATATGTCATAAATATATTACCTATAACATTCATCTTTTTAATTCGACAAGTATCTTCTAAATAATCATCTTGTTCTTCCTCTACTTCAAAATCAAGTTTTATCTCTTCATACTGATTATCTATTAATACTTCTTTTTCTTCTAAAACAATCTCTTCTTTATGAGATATTTGATTATATACTTCATTAAATGAAGAAGTCTCTCTAACATTAGCTTCAGGTATCAAAGTTAATGTCTTTAACCTATCACTAATATTCTTACTAATCAATTCAATTAAACTATCCATCTTACTAAATTTAATATCCATTTTAGTAGGATGTATATTAATATCTACAAGTATTGGATCTACATCTATATTTAATACAACAATCGGATATCTACCTTTATGAATATAAGTATGATAAGCATCAATAATACATTTATTTAATTCATTATTTTTAATGACTCTTCCATTAACCAAAGTTGTAATAGAATTACGATTACTCTTAGTAATTTCAGGATAAGATATATATCCACTAATTGTATAATCATCATTCTCATCGCTAATACTAATCATTTTCTTAGTAACATTAGCTCCATATATATCATAAATAACTTTTAATAAATCTCCATTACCAGTAGTTTCAATTAACTTATTACCATTATTTATTAAAGTAAATTTTATATTTGGATAAGCCAAAGCCATCTTATCAACATATTCAACTATATTAGATAACTCTACATATAGATTTTTTAAATATTTTAATCTTACAGGTGTATTATAAAATAATTCTGATACTTCTATTTCAGTACCTTTAGCTAAATCAGATGAAGATACTTTCATATCTTTCCCACCATCAATAGTAATCAAAGTACCAACTTTTCCATTACTGGTCTTCAACATCATATGAGAAACAGATGCGATAGAAGGAATTGCTTCACCCCTAAATCCAAGAGATTCAATATTAAATAAATCATCTAAATTAGCTATCTTACTAGTAGCATGTCTCTCAAAAGCCATTTTAGCATCAGTCTTATCCATACCAATACCATTATCACGTACATTAATCATTTTAACACCAGAATCAGTTAATGTAATAGTAATTTCATCAGATTCAGCATCGATACTATTTTCAACTAATTCTTTAACGACATTCATACATGATTCAACTACTTCACCAGCAGCTATCTTATTAGATAAATTATCATCCATTACATGTATCTTACTCATAATTCACCTCTAATATGTACATTATACTATAAAAAAAAGTATTATTAAATATAATACTTTATTTACTATCATCTAATTTAGCATCTAAGTCATAGAAGCTACCATCTGATTTTGCTCCAGCTACAACATACCAAGCACCAGTACCACCAGAAGCAGCAAGAAGATAGAACTTTTTAACACCACTTACACCTTCAATTTTTCCACCTATTGGAATAATATTATTAGAAGCATTAATTTTACCACCTTCTACTATTTCAGAATAATAAACTTCTCCATTATCTAAAAGAAAGAATATTTCACTAGCTCCACCAGAATTAAATACTGAAACAACATCTCTATTGAATCCTTTAATAGTATATTCTGCATATCTATTAGTTTCACCATGTCTATCTACAGTATAAAAATTTTCAAAATCTATTACAGCACTTACTGAGCGTTTATCTTCATTTATCTTTAAATAAACACCACAGTCTTCTCTAATTTTATCACTAGGAAAATCATTTTCAATCCAATATCTTTCACCATATTTATTTAATGGTTTATTTACATCAATATTACATTTAATTTTAGCATTCTCATTACCATTGCTATAATTAACCTCTCCTGCTTGTTCTTCAGTAGGTGTATTTTCAACTACATCATTATTATTAGTAGTTTTCTTTCCATCCTTATTTGTAGATTTCAAATAAAAGAAAGTTCCACATCCAATAACTAAAATCAATATAAGAATCACTATAATCATTTTATTTTTCATATCATCACTCCTCTAATATAATTATATCATGATAAAAAAATAAAGAAAGAAGTAAAATTCTTTTCTTTTACTTTTTTTACTCTAAACTATCTATTATCTTTTTAGCTACATCTTCAGGAACAACCTCACATAATTCTTCCAAACTAGCCTCTTTCATTTTCTTTAAAGAACCAAACTTCTTCAATAACTCTTTTCTTCTTACTTCACCTATTCCAGGTATTAAATCAAGTCTTGAAGAAAGTGCTCCTTTAGATTTAATATTTCTATGATAACTAATCGCAAATCTATGTACTTCATCTTGAATTCTAGTTAAATAAATAAATAAATTAGTATCTTTTTTTACATCTAACAATTCATAATTCTTATTCATAATTTGATTAGTACGATGCTTATCATTCTTAACTAAACCAATAACAGGAATATCTAAGTTTAATGAATCTAGTATTTCATTACAAACACTAATCTGATTACGACCACCATCTAATACAATCAAATCAGGTGCTTTCTCTTCTCCCATTAAAACTTTAAAATATCTTCTATAAAGAACTTCTTTCATCGCAGCCAAATCATCTTTAACTGATACATCTAATTTAAATTTACGATAATCATCTTTCATAGGTAAAAAGTTTTCATAAACAACCATTCCACCTACATAATAAGTACCAAATAAATGTGAATTATCAAAACTCTCCATTCTAGAAACATTATCAAGTCCAAGTAAATCTTTTAATTCATTTAAAGCAGCCATTCTCTTCTTATCATCATTTTCAATAGATTCTATTTTTAATTTATACTGTTCTAAAGCATTTTCTCTAGCTAAATCAACAAGTTTTTTAATTTTGCCTTTACTAGGAGAGTTAACTTTAATATTAAAATATTCACTTAATAATTCTTTATCAAATTCTTCACTTACTATTAATTCTTTAGGTAATAAACCTTTCTTATCATAAAACTTAATTAAATATTCAATAACCTCTTCTATAGGATCATCAAGTGTATTAATAATCTCATTATGTCTTCCAAACAACAATCCATTTCTTACAAAGAATAATTCTATACTTAAATAGTTTTTATCATAATAATAATTAACTAAATCAAATGAATAATTATTTGTTAAATCAATCTTTTGTTT